>JGI24022J15233_10007368_pt1 | contig 12113 bp, 8 predicted proteins | sample Ectturendosymbi2_FD_15233 | JGI IMG/M metagenome (IMG submission 15233)
CCCATTTTGCAACGAAAGTAACCTAGCGATCCCCTTCCGAAAACTTCCAGTCAGGCATATGAAATGCAGTTGTGTTTGCACAATAGAAAATCACAATGACTAAAAAATAACGTACGATATCACTATGTTGAACAAAGACTCATTTATTAAATTCATGCACATGGCAGCATCAGTGAGAGAGACCTGTGCCGTATGCAAATCACTTCACAGCACAGCTCATTGAAAATTAGAATAACTCCCAAGTTAGCTACCGCATGTAGATATCTAATTTACAAACACAGCACATTCTTACCTCACAGAGCTATTCGTGCGTTCCCAAACGTAACAGTACTGTAATGGTCATAATCACACTCAAGACTTTGTAATGGTCATAATCATACTTAAAACAATTTTGAATGGAAAGTAAGTTCCACATACGAAATATAAAATATAGAAGAAAATATGAATATCTTTATCAGAAGTTCTGGCGATCCCTAGAAAGGCAAACGGCGCCCATGTTGAAAACCACTGATACAGAGGAAAAAAGTTGTGGAATTTCTTATCGAAGATTAATCCCGTAGGGGGTTCATTAATTAATTTGTTGTTTTCAGGTCATAACTTTCCAGTCATTAACGCTAGAAGGCCAACCAAGGGCTCTAAAGATGCGGTTTTCGCCTACCGTAGTTCATTTTAAAAGAAAAAAAAGAACTTACCCCTAGTATTTTTTCTCAGGCCCTTGTTATGTCATCCAACAATCCCTTGACCACACCCACTTTTTTCACCCAAACATTGTCCCTCCAAACCGTGATGATTCAGTTTGGTTGGCATTTTTTGTTAGTTGGGGTCTTCAGATATAGACCAAGCCAAACAAACGCTTCGAAAAAGGCTAGCAGGTAAGCGTGAAAGGATTTTTTTTAATTTTCCAGAAATTGCCAAAAAATATCTTCCGGAAAATATAATCTTCCCCATTTTTAAACGCATCGGATTGATTGCTGTCTTCCGAACCCGATGATGTCTTCAATGGCCATCTATCTAGCGCTAGCGCACTCCGTTCGCGAGTTATGGGCGATAATAACTTTGAAAGGCACGATCGTAGCTTCTGCGGGCCTTTATAGGGTTGCGTGTGTTTAGTTTTGAAGTTGCCGCTTTTGGGCGTTAGACGGCGAGAGCAAGATTTTATACGCGTTTACAAATGCCAGGGAAAAACAATGATTTGCTGGTTCGTTACTCAGCGACGCGCCCACGCACTACGAAAAGCATTCACCACAAAGAAGACTGCTGAGGTTTAACTTTATAAAAAAGTGACTAATTTCTTGTAAAATCAAGAACGGTTGAAAACCGCATGTTGCGTAAAAAAGAAAACAAATAAAGTTGTTCTGTAACTTTGTCTCGGAAAAAGCAGAAAGCTTCGGATTCAGCAGAAGAAAGAGAAACGAACTCCACAACCGAATTACCGAAAGTGGATGTAACGTCGTTTGGAACCAATAGGCAAGACAAAAATTTTAGCAAAACTTTTGCAACGTTTAAAAAATTATGGAGGTTGCCGACCACTGTGTCAACCTTCGCGCTATGAAATAATTGCAAAGTTTTATAAAACCAGAATAATTCACGGTGTGTGCCCCGAATATCCAGCCACTTCTCCAAATAGAGCGATCTCAGCTATGTTCTAGCTAGGCCGTAGCTACATTGAGGCAAATGAAGCACGTGCCTCGGTAAACTTTCTATAATTCTGTCGCAACACATTTTTGTAACCCTAAATCAAATCATATTTTAGTATGGCTGTGCACTGCAGCTACACTGTGTTGCAACCACCAGAGATACCACCAGCCTAGATTAATTAAGGGCAGGATGTTAGGTTTCCGTAAACTACATTTAACAACATACCCAACCGGGGCCGTATTAACATATTCGCCTCGGTAAAAATTTGACCCTGACTACGGCCCTGATGGTGGTTCGGCCATGTGACCATAATGTCCAAGGAAAGATCGACGAGGCAAGTCCCACTGGCTACGCCCACGGGAAAGCGGACCAGAGATCGACCAACGGCCATACGTGGTGTGATTAGATCTCCGACCTTGCTTGGTCCCTCTGTGGTGTAGAGCCATGGCAGTAGAACTATCTGAGATTGTTGAAAACCGTGAAGTATTCCAGTCCTACTAGGGCTCTAGGGCTGCTGCATGCAATCCTTCCCAGAGGAAATTCAGGTATGAGAATAAATGAATGAATTCAAAACCCAGTAATGCACTAGAATTTATCTACAAGTTTTAATCGGTTTCTTGCTAATTAGGAAAAAGGTTCCAAAAAACAACCAAAGCGAGATTTTTAGCGCTAGTAACGATTTTCTGGATCGGACCATGTTTTGCATCATACTGCCCATTTAGCATGCTTATTCCTGGCAATGAATGTGTTCAACTTCAGTTTTCTTTTAGCTTTTTCAGGTATTCTGCAGAGGCACACATTACTAAAGTCTTGATAACCTTCTGTCGACGTTAAATTATATTTGAAGTTGTTGACTCTTCTCAGCCAAAACAGACACAATCGAATTTCACAGGGTCAAGCAACTTGACTATACATAGATTTAGGTTGGTAATGTCGCAGTCACGCAAGCATGTCAGCTACATAAGCCAAGCAAGAACAGAGAAAAGACAGAGTCATCTCTGGTAGCTAGCTAACCATAAAACACCCACTGGCGCAGAACACAGCATTTGTTTGGCTGAATTGGATAGCGCGGAGAAAAATCTAATTCCTCTTTCGAAGTTCTAACCTTGCGAGTTCGAGACCTGTTGATGCACTGCTTCAGTAAGCACTAGTTTGCACTGAACGCAGATCGCACGCATGCAGACCCTCTCACACCTCTTAAAAGTTTCGATAAAAAGTTGATTTATGAAAGAAAAAGAAACGATCACTGCAGAAACTTGCGGTTCATTTTTTATGAATGAGCAGCAACACCTTCATCGACAACTGTTTCAGATTGCAAACAAAACCGAATTATGAGTGGGGACTAAATATAAAATGGCAGAGAGTACCTTTGCTCAACCACACGCTTTTTAGGTATTGCAGTTAGATGTAAACGTAAGAAAGTTTCATTACACCAGGCCCGTAACTTGGGGGGGCAGGGGTACTTCGGACCCCCTGCCAAAATTTTCGCCCCCCCCCTAGAAAAATGTGTTGGACATAGTTTAAAACTCTTGGACATATTTTAAAAATTCTCAGAAAACTCTTCGTCCCCACCTGGTGTCCCAAGCTGATTACAGACCTACATTACACTGACAAACTAGAACATTTTCAAGCGTTGTCTCTTTCTAAACAATAGAAATGGGCATTAGATATTGATCCAACGAACCATCTTTGACAATATGTCATCGATAGCTTTTCTTCTGGTTATTTTCAGAATTTTGTGCACGATTTTTTACATTTTTAATATCTTTAAGATTGTAACACATCTTCTCAATAATGCCTCAGTTTCACCTATTCATGTTTTTGTCAAACAATCTTTCCTCTATATTTATTGTGAAATCTAGATAGCACTTTTGTTTATCGATCCGTTACCAATATCAGCAAAAAACACCGATGTCACCTATACCAGTGCTTCTCAACCTTTTTGATGTCGCGGCCCACTTTTCGCCGAGACTTTGATTTTGGGCCCACTTCACGAAAATTTTGTTTCAGAACACATGACTACGCGTAATTATTGCGACTAGGCGTAATTAGTGCGTTATCTCGGAACATTTCGCGGCCCACCTAAAGGAGCTTTGCGGCCCACCGGTTGAGAAGCGCTGACCTATACCATAGCATTTCAGCAGATAACTGATTCTTGTCACCTTTCTTTCACGTCGTTCCAAGTCTTGGGTTGGAGTTGTTTGCTGGTGATAACACTGGCTTACCTTGAGTCTGCAGCGGACGAATTTAGCTGTAATGGCTTGTTTTTCAGGCAAACAGAGAAAGCATCGTTAGCTCAAGCATGAGAGCTCTGACACCACGAGAACGAGAAAGCATACTGTGTCTGGAAGAAGCTATTCAGCAACACGATATGTCGACATTCGCGTGAGTTGATGAAATTAATAGACAGAAGCGCAGAGTTGATAGTGCTACGCAGGTCCGCAACCAGTTGGAGCAGCCGGGTAATTTCCCTCCAAAATTTTTAAAAACATGTTTAGTTCTGAGGTACAACAACAAGTAACAATCATTTTTGCCCTCCCGTTACAATNAATTCTCCCTNCAAAAAAANTACAACAGCAAGTTACAATCAATTTGCCCTGGCGTTACAGTGGTCTAGAAATCAGTTCTACAACTTTCACCTCCTCCGCACAAACAAAAGACGAGCACATTGTGCTTAGCCAAAAAAAAGAAAAACATGATACAGGGGGCCTACTCCATTGCAATCTGAGTTACATCAACGCTTGACCCAGAGCAAATTCTTTCTTTGCAAGGTTTCAAGAAACGTTTTAGACCTATTTATTCTAATGTTCAGATCCTGTTCTACAAATAGCGGCTTTTGATAAACCATACTGCACCTTTAAAAAGATTCTAAACTGCTTTTCCAAGGAATGTCTTGGAAATTGCTACTTTAGATCCAAATTGAGTACTCATTTTGAAAGTGAAACACTCCTAATTTTATCGACGGAATTTGAAAAAGTTTCCAAGGAAAGGTTGCGGATTTCCACCATCTCACGTAAAACTGCTTTTCGTGTAGCTTGTCAGCATTCAATTTCGTAGTCCTGACGCCTTGTCTGTTCTGTCTGTTAAATTACCGCAAGAATTATAACTGCATTTCTTAAAAACAGATGCGACATTGATTAAAAACGCCAATAACGATGTTTTACTCCGATAAATTCACTTATCGCAAATATCTTTAAAAATGAAATTGTTGTTCAGAATGTCTGATGACGAAAATGTGTTTGAGGAAGACCTTACTGATGTAACATCCACTGGAAGCAGTGATTTCGGTGAAGAACATTACACCAGTGACAGTGAAGGAAGCAGCGTTGGTAGCGTTATCGACTTAGTTGGAAACTTGTCTCTTGGGCCCTTGTCTTCCAGTTCGTCAGCCAAGTTATCTGACAGTCAACAGTCAGATATTCTCCACAGCCCAGCAGCTAATGTAAACTGGAGCAACAATGCAATGGAACGTAATATCACAGAAGTGGATGGGAAGGAAAACATTGACGCAAAAGTTGATAAAAAGGCTAAAAAAGACAAGCAGTTTTCATTTCAAGAGCGGTCAAACGGTATTAAGTACGAGCCGATTTGTGCAGTGGTTCAAAAGGAAAAACCACAGAAGAAGAATGCTTCCACCGGCGTTCAAACAAATCAAACAAAAAGTGTTAAAGATAGTGAAGCCTTTAATGCAGAAGGAAATGAAGAACCGACCGCAATGAGAAGTAGAATGTTTTGGGATCGAATGAGTTGCAGCAGTTCCGGCTCGTCGCAAAATCAAGCGCCGTCACCTAGAAGCAAATCGCCTTCGATTTCATCCGTCACGGATCAAAGTACCAATAGAAAGCTGTCGAGTAACTCTGAAAACTTTGAAGATGTTACTGGATGTCGGGGCCGGCAGTTTTTAGTCATACCCCGCCATTCGGAACATGCCCTTTTTCAGAATGGAAAAGAAGTCAGGTTACCGCAACGTACATCTTCATTTGGGGCACCAAGAACTGAAACACATCATGCGATTGCGGAACGTAAGGATGGAAAAAGTGACCAATGTGTTTTAAATGATACAGCAATTGATTCTAGATTATTTCTTAACGGGCTAAATGCTTCTTCGGAATACAAAGTCCGAAAACAAACCACTGATCAAAAAAAAAGTCCAATAAGCCCAAACAGACCTTTTGTTATAACCCCAGCTGCTAAAAGCAGCTTGTTGTAGCGTTGTGGGGAGAAATTATATAAAAGTCTGGTTATTTACATTGTGTTTTGTTCTTGTTTGCACTTCAACGTAACTTGTACAAAGTATGGAAATAGAAGTTATTAGTAAAGAGTTCAAATAATTTTCTTGCAACTTGAGGTTTTTATTTAATGAAGAAAATGAGTGTTTCAAATGCCTTGGATTTTTGCGAAAAATGTGGTTTTGTTTCTTAATCTTCTTCATAACTTCATTCGTCACCACTAAGTAGAAGCCCACAGTATTTTTCAGGTGTAGATAAATGTCAGTTATAACTACTTTAGCAAACCTAAAAGCACTCACCCATGATTTCTATCATTAAGTTTTTGTCACCCCTATTCACCATCTTCTTCAAGTAAGCGAGAGGTGAATAGAGCCTCACACAAATTTGATCAACAGTCTTTAGGCTATTTGAACTGTGTAGTTAGGTTACTTCTAATTTTCCAACAGGGACACGGGCCCGGTCTGGCCGGCCCTCGGGTCCCCGTGACCATGAAGCAGGGAAGTCCATCCCGTGTATGGGTTGCATCGGAAGGGTGAAGTTTGCATGAAAGTTTGGTTACCCGTACCCAGAGATTGTATAATGTTTTTTCTTGTTTACGGTCAACAGAATTTTTCTATGTGCTTGTCACTGCATGTTTAGTCAACATTTTTGCGAGTGATATTTATTTTGGCAAATTGAAGCATGTAAAAACGTTATGCAGTTATTGACATGACCCTTGTAAAAAATGCAGTTGAACATTGCGCATTATGTTATGCACACATTTTTCAAATAAAATGATTTGCGTTCGCTGGACATGATTGTTAATTTAAGTTTGACTCCCGCAGTCACAGACATCAAACGTAGCAATCAAACCATTTGGCTTCATTTATAAATGCGCCTTTCATCTAATTTCAAACCAAGATGAATAGCGTATGTGACCAGATCCCGAGCTGCTGAAAGTATTTGGAACAAACGCTATCTCCTTTGCTTGTAGCATGAACTTTTAGAAGTATCTTTGCTCGTTTCATCTACATCGGTGGTTCTTAAACTTTTATCCACCACGCCCCCGTTGAGTAATTTTCCTTTGTTTCACGCCCCCCTGAGTTTAAATAAGTTGTAAAAACAAATGTATGTCTTGGTTAATTTATCTCATTTTTTATTTTAAGGTTTTGTGGCAGACACGAAGTCCATAGTGTACAAACACACACAGTATGTACAATACAGATAGATAAATACAGACACAACAGAACGATTAATAGCGAGTTTGGAAGTAGAACAACAAGGTTACAGACACATTCTCTATTGTTCGCTAGCCCGTAGCACTTGATACAACTCTACAACCAGAGTAGGACACTGAGTCCAACCCTGGTCAAGGATTAGGGTTGCCAGATGTGTTTTGTAAAAATACCGGCCTTTTTGTTAACAGCGACAAAAATCTTATCATCGAAAAGATAATAGAAATAAGGCGTAGGCCAGGTTGTTGTAGTTATTAGTGAACACTGCGCATTCAAACAGAGCCTATCCACATGTATGCCATGGTGATGGTACAATGATTGAGATAAAAACTTTATCCGAGAGATTAATTTTTGTACATTAATCACATTCATCATGAAAACTGCTTTGTACGAAAAGAAATTTAAGAAAACACTGGATCAGTGAAAATTGGTAAGACTTATTAAGAATACGATTCCTCAATCCCTATTTTTTACGCAGTGGAGTATAAGTTTCATTAGTCGCTACAATGTCACTCTCTTCCTGTCCACTTCTATGATTTTCCTGCATATTCTTCTGCAATAGCCTGTAGCAGTCCCGTTAGCCCCCACAAACAAAGCTCCAAGCCCCCCAAATTGAAACGTGAGACACTATAAATCAGAGGAGTTTTGATTAATTTTATAATGTCAACCCCCCGCACAAACGCAAAGCCCCCCGAAAAATCGCAAAGCCCCCCTATTGAAAACTTTCTGGCGGCGGTTCTAGCCTGTAGTAGTTCAGGCAACAACTCCACCTGCTCTGGTTTCACGATTAATTGCCAAAAAAATGCTCATACAGATCACGTTTAAGACGAAGGAGTATGGTAAATATGACTAAACAAGGGAAAAGAGAAACAAAGAGACTATGAGTATTGTTAAGTTACAAGTAATAATAATTTGCTACATTTTGTACTCAATGAACTTCGCTGAAGGAACTGTCCTGACAAGTTTCACCACTAGACTCATTATAATTTGAGAAGTTGCGCGTTATTTCTTTTTGGAGTTATTCCAATGCATTTTCAAAATACCGGCTTCAGGCACATATTTTCAAAATACCGGCTTCTTACCGGCCTTTGCTAAATTAGCATTAAAATACCGGTCATCTGGCAACCCTAATATACATGTTCCTACTCTAGTCCGCATGCTTAATGTGTTGCAGTTGCTTGTTTTAGACTTAAGCGAACTTTTGCAAATTCTTTGCTTGTTTTGCTCACTTTGCATAGCTTTGCAACCGCACACTACTTCGCAGAGTTAATACAAATTATTCCGACTAATTGCATATCGGTTAAACGCTATAACAGCGTTTTCGCATAAGATTCCAGAATCTCAAACCAAAACCATTAATACGTGAAAAACATAGTACGGTTAATCACATAAACCTGACATTCAAATAGAAATGTTATTTTTATTTGTAGATTTAAACACTTCCTCCGCGCCGCTTAGTGTGAGAGAGACACGGTTCCGAGATTAAGCAGCTGAGTGTCGCCATTACTTATTAGGATGGCCAGAAAGCAAAGTTACTATCTTTCTTTGGCCGAGAAGTCGACATGGTATGGTGGCCTGTAGCTGCCAAACCACATAAACCTAGTCACTAGCGTACGGAGGGGGGGCACTGTGCCATGCCCCCCCTCAGACCCTAAAAATAAAAAAATGCATAAGCAGTATTCGGCAGTGTATACTGTCAGTATTCGGCAGTGTATACTAAAATGTTTAATTTTAGGCGAATAACACTATTTTGTTTAGAGAAACGCCTCTCAAAACACAAAATGACTATATTTTCTAAAAATTTGGGGGGCATGGCTCCTTTGGCCCCCCTTGGCTGCGACTATGCTTTGACCCCCCCTCGGAAATTTTCTGCGTACGCCACTGAACCTAGTCTCACATTCAACAAGAGTGGCTCAAGTGCAGTTGAATCGTCATAAATATACATCGTCGCACCACAGAAGATACGGCGGGAGTACTGTAGAAAATTAGTTTCATGCAGGTGTACGGCCACACTGCAGAAAGCTCGTCGGATTACAGAAAGCCAGAGCGGTATCTCACCCTGCCTGGAGCTGTGCATGCATTCATGCATTGTACAGCTCCATGCATTCATGTTCATCTGGAATTAGGTGAGCCGCTCTGCGATGCAGCCGGCTACCTTAAAATTCTATGTGCACCATGCTGTTCTCAACCGGCACAGATGTTATTGCTAAAGGAACTTGGCATGCCGACTAAACGGTTCCCCTAGTTGCGCCCCTGAATGTTTGATGTATGCTCGAACTCAGCAAAGTTTCAAGAAACTTAACCCCGACTTGCACCTCTGCAGGAACTAAACCAAATAACATGTAGTGGCGTAAAATTAGCACTGCCCTAACGTATGGAAGGTACACATTCCCGTTCAAAAACTTTCCATGTTTGTAGGAGCATATAAGGGCTTGCACCCCCTGGAAAATTCTTGACGCCCCCGATAAAGAACCACTGATCTAAAGTACGTTATTAAACTCAGCTAAGAGATATTTGATGTCATGGCAACCAAGCACAGGTCTAACCTCTGTTTTGTGTTATAGCAAACTTCCTGCATTCATATACTTCGTTTTTCTCATCCCAAGCTTTTTCAAACTCCTCATTGTGACCAACTTGAGACCAGCACAGGTTGGATTCTCTGACGACAAACTTGATCAAACACTTCAGGGTTGCATGAGAAAGTCAGCCAAGTGCAAAGAAGGAAAAGTCTCCAAAATTTGTATGAAAATGACGTACGAAGTTCTTAAAAAACGGCGATTTACCGAATCGTATTTCATCAATTCGATACGCAGTGTTATTACTGAAAAATCATCAGATCTCTTACCGCAAGTATACAAAACAGCATTTGGCCATACTTGATTGAAGAGTGGATCGCATACTTTCATTTCGTTTTCCAATTCAGTTTATAGCATAGTTTTTTATCGCTCTAACCTTCCTTTGTTTCACACTCTACTCTCTGTTAGGCGTTATCTCCCTTGCCTTTTCTGATTGTAGATATCACCGTTATCACCACGTCATGCAGTCACGCGTGTTCGGTGATTTCTATTGCTTTCCTGTTCTCCATGCTATTCGCCATGATGAAAGCCTACTATTAGTTGCACAAAATGGAATAAAAAAGGGTGAAAGCATTTTGTTACTAAATTTCACTTGGTCATTGCTGCACTTCGATGCGAGTAAAAGCAAACATTCCGTGGGTACTATTCCCTGCCTCACGGACGGATGATGATGGCATTCTAACGCAAGTGAAATCACTTTGTAGTGCGATAAATAAGCCCAGAGGCACCTTCGTTTAGTGCTCAAATGCGGTTGAAAACACCTAATACGTGTCTGTTGCATGTCAGTGTATGCCTGGCAATTGTGGAACAAATACGCACAGTCTGTTGCAGGGATATCTAAAAATCTAGAACCCCGGGCTAGGATATTCCGAAAAGGGTGCTCAAATGAAGGCTTTCGGCAGCTTATCAAAAATGTCAGGTTCTCTAACCTTGAGGAATGCGGCAGGTGTGCAACGCATTGGAAAACTCTCAGTAAGTGCCCATAATGCAGGGTAACAATAGAGAGGGGCGATTGAGCCTTATTTGGTGTGGGGCAAATTTTCACCCTTTCTGATTTTGCTCAGACTGTTTTGCAGGGGAGTTGCTGCATAGACCGTCAGCGAAAATCAAAGGAATTACTTTATTTTTTATTATTTACGAAATATATCAAGCGGCGGCACAAGAGGACTGGGTGTAAAGAGACCATTTCAGCTTTTTTACCTAATTCATTAATTACAGTACTCTCTTGGTAGCGCTTGCCTTTATAAACCCAGAATTGTCCCAGCCAAAGAAACAGCGTGCAGAACATTACTTTGAGGCTGGCTAAAGCTGAATAACTATTCAATCGGGCAACACTCAAACAGAATACCTCGACTAAAATACAAGCAATATAATCTTCTATACAAGTTATTATGGATTTTTCTCTGGCTATTCCCAAAACACGAAAAATTCATGGATATGGCACCAAAGCACAAGTGACAAAAAGAAGTAGAGGACAGGCGCATGAAATTCGGATTTAGGTACAAAGTAGAAAAAGACGACTGCACTCGAACATTCTACAGAGGTTTGAATATCATTCTCTGCTAAACGAAATTGAACATTAGTGTTCACCTACAGTCTTGATCAAGTTGCCTATTTCGTCAGAATATTTGATGCCTTAATTAGAAGCAGATTGTGTCTTTTTGTTCAACGATGTGCATCTTCATCGAGCGTCATGATTCACTCACTTCAATTGGCTGATACGTTTCACAAATCTCCATTTTTCTCCTAATATATTACGCTTCTACATAATGCAGTGATTGCTGGTGTCTTTTTTCAGTGTCTGTTCCTTTTCAGCATCACGTGTATCAATTAACACCTACCCTGTACAGGGCCGAATTAAGGGGGGGCAACCGGGGCAATTGCCACGGGCCTCTCGCTCCAAGGAGGCCCCCGTGATGACAATTACTTGTTTTAAATAAAATACTCGTTTGAAAAATTATGATTCAGAAGCGATACAAGAATACAAATCTATGTTGATTTTCCTACAAGTTTGACTTTCTGCCAGTTTCAGTAATCACTTCCGAATATAAATATTTTGGTTTTGTTCATTGCAAATATGTTTGAATTTTGCTTGCAACATGGATGTGATTATCTACTCGTGCATCATGCATACTGCATAAATGTCGCGAAAACGATACTACTTGCGTGCTAAAGCTAGTCCTGCTGTGGTTACTGTTTCGTGTTGAATAGTATCAATGATCAGTGCTGCTCTGCTGCCACAGGTTTTTGTGCAAAGATCACTAGATTTACAAAACAAATTCACAAGATCTGAAAAAAGATCATTAGTTCTGCGTTGAAGTTTAACAGTTTTGCTTTAAATCATATATTATGGACTTTGTCGCCCAAAAACCTTGAACACGATTTGCAACTTTGTCAATTTGAACATACGGAACCGTAGAAAATCTTAGTTCAGAAAGTTTCAGACTTCTTTCCAG
>JGI24022J15233_10007370_pt1 | contig 12111 bp, 13 predicted proteins | sample Ectturendosymbi2_FD_15233 | JGI IMG/M metagenome (IMG submission 15233)
ATGCTTCCCAGGGCGGGCAAACTGCACTAAAAGAACACTTGGCAGTATTGCATTCCGAGACCGCAAGCACAACGCAACAGCCGTGGGGCGAACACAGGGGCACAATTAGGATTGCAAGATTGCAGGCGCCACGTGGCAAGGACAAGGGAATCATACATTCACCACACACACCTTTTATGAAACAAGACAACATCAGAACTGAAGAACCACCAATTCAAAAAATAACAGCCAAATCAAGCCATAGTCACATCGTAGAGGATTTGTGAAACACCTTTACCATCATAAAAGGCAACAAGCCTTTTTAAACGATAGGAAGAATAGTGCCAATTAATGTGAATAAATGTGGAAACTGTGACGTCAATGCGCGCAGCGTCATTAGCCACGCGCTTCATTCGGTTGTGTGCCAATGCTGACGGCATGTGACGTAGTCCCGTCGCCACGGGGGGACCTCGGTGGGCTTAGCCCCCCCAAACAAAGCTTCAAGCCACCCCAAATTAAAACATGAAACGGAGTTTTTGTCAATTTTTAGTGTCAAGCCCCCCTATTGAAAACTTTCCGCCGACGGTTCTGATGTGACGTCAGGTATGGCACTGACCTTCTTACCACGTGACTTGTGTATAACGTTTCTCGCAGTTTTGTGATGTTGTCCCAGGTGGGGACGGGGTGCAATATTTTTAACAGACATCGAATGTTCCAACTTCATTTTGAATGTTGTGTAGCGACGGAGCATGAACATTTTTTTCAATTTGATATGCTCTGTGTCGTTGATGGTGACTTTTGTTTGTTTAATTGTATCAGAAATTAGTGAAAACGTCTCTACAATGTATGCAACATATTTTGAGTCCAACTTCAGCGCTACGGTTGGCCAAGAAAACATCAGGTAAAATGAAGGTTGCCCTTTTAACTACCTTCTTGAATAGTCGGTTTTTGTGCTTTAGCAAAAAATCGTTTGCTATTGCTAGGCATATTTTGGAAAGTCTATTTTATGTAGATCATCGAATTGTTTCTTGCGTTTATGAAAAAAATAAATGCAGCATTGTATAAACATGAAATAAAAGTCTCATGAACGCAAATAAGTAACAAAAGCTTTCTTTAATATATTTTTTGTTAGTTTCACGTATATTGCTTTTCATGACGTACCTCTTTTGTATATTTTTCTGTGATGTCTTTTTTGTTTTTTGCGTTCCTCACAAAATATCTTTTCTATTTTAAGCTGTAGCAGTTAAATGAAGTTATTTGGTGTGAAATTATACTGATAATTGGCACACAGTTGATAACTGACACACAGTTGGCACAAAGTTCACCCACTTTCAGTAAATAAACTACAAACTTTGTTTCGTGCCAATTTAGAATTACAGTTATTCACTTTGTTTTATCTGCTGTAAAGTGTTTCATTAAAACTATATTTTTCATCTCGTTCCTCAGAAATGGGCAAGATACTGGTGATTGGCGGAGGGAATCATGAGACTACTTGCACTGCATACGACGTCAGGACAGAGTCTACACAGCGACTGCCGGTGAATGATTTGCAAGTTTTGTTTAAAATTTTAACTGACGCATTGTGTATATGGGTGTGAAACCACCATAAAAAACTCATCAATCATAATAGGAAAACGATCCAGGATGCATAAATACTGACTATGATCACATTAAAATATATTCAATCTATTCAGCTTTAGTCACGTATTTGTGGTTGTTTTCCTTGACTAATTTTTCCAATGGACTTTTTCATTGAGACAGACTTCTCATGAGGCGTTCCAGAATCTCTTCTACTTTAAACTTTGATACTCGGTGCTCTTGATCATGTTTTTTACCTCGTTAACATGGAAAGTTCGCAGCTTTGACACAAATGCAGCAGACATTCTACGGTGGCTATTTGAGGATATTATATCAGGCAGTGATCGCATGACTCGATTCACGAGTTACATTTATTTTGTGTGTGGTTACATTTAGCCACAATTTTTGACCCTCACTGTTGAGTCCTTATAATGGGCATTTGAGCAGGACATAGCGAGAGACAGCTTATTGCTTACGTATGGTTGATGTTTGTTCGTGCTTGTGTGGTTTGCTTGTAAATGATATACTGACCTTATTGCGTTAGTTCTGTTGCCACTTTTAAGGTTTCGACCAATTGAAAGCTCATCGAGTCAAAGGATACCTTTACATAGAACGTGGAAAGTTGGTTTATGTCAGCACTTGAAAAACTAGAGAGACACAGGATACTTAAAATGGATGCATTGTTGTTGCTGGGATTGCACGCGCGCTTGTGGGCTATGCGACGTTGCACAGGTTAAAAATTGACCTTAAGATGAATTTTTTTGCATACATTGGGGTTGAATCAAGATTGCTTTTTCTAGTTTCAATAGTTTCTGTTTTTGTTGATTTTGTTTTTTGATTTATGGTATCTTTTTTTGTTTCGGTTGTGTGGGCTTCCTATTGTACAAATGATGACATGCCTGGTGATTATCCTGTTTTGTAAACACTTATATTTCTGTTAGCGCAGTCATCATTTACTGATTTTGTTGCGGTACAAACAAGTTAACAAAAGCAGCATATTCTTGCACTGTTTTTGACAGTGATTTGCATTACACATGGATAGCATAGAACTATTTTAGATTTTTTAGCTACTTTTACGCCTTTGCTTTATTGCTTTTGTTTTGAACAGAGGTGTCATTGAGGATATTTAGTGGCATAAAGTTTTGCTAAGAAATCTATTATTTCTCTATGCTTCAACATATGACTGCAGCTGGTGCGCAACAGAATCATTGCTACCACAAAGTAATAATCAATATAATAATAGAAGTGCGAATTGATACCTAACCTAATTTGATAATTAGACAATGGCGCTCAACGACGTTTTATAAAATTTCAAATAGCGCCCAACAAAGATTCACAACGAATCATGGCACACAATGTGCAGCACAATTTTTGTAGAACCTTTCAGTTCCGCTAGCTGCTATGTATGAGAGTTGAATTTATTGGATGTCTTGCTATGAGTCGACGCGATGACTCACACCTGGGAATGGAAATTCGTGTAATGCACCATAGATACACCATCAGCAATTTTTGCACGCAATATTAATGTTACACAGGTTTTTTTAAGGCGTTTTAGGGACCCGATTCGGGTCCCTAGAATCAGAGATATCGGGTCCCTACAGATCCATACAGGGTACCTAACATTTTCCTTAAAAAAACCCTGATGTTACATGAAGTTAAAATGATCGAATAAATTTTGTGAATCGATTCAGCAAAGGTTGCGCATCGACTCCAAAATATTTAAGATGACTTTGACTCGACATGCTCGTGATAGCTTTTTGACTGGGATCGTAACTCGCATACCACATCACTTGTGTTTGGCAGTTGCTACCATCGCAAATACATTTGCAAAGCCCATGGCAACAAGTATCGGAAAAACTTTTATCAGTCGCAACTAATCTCAATAACACAAATTATACATACTATTTATGTGTATATTTTAGTATCTATCTTGTAAACTAACTTAGTGAAAAAATGTTTCAGATGATATGAAAATGCTGCAAACTCTATTATGTGCGATATTTCTTGATAAACCAACAAGGATAGCCAATCACTCAGTTACACTCAAAGACCACTCTTACGCAAATGATCACATGCTCTCTGGAATAGCAGTATATGGTATCTCGAATCTCCCACCTATATTCATGATTCTAAAAAAGCGAAACAAAAACAAACTTTTGAATGTCGCAAAGTAAGAAACATGAAATTTTTCCAAACAGATTTTATAGTAGATTCAAAAGTAGCTTCTTTCCAAATTAGATTTTAATAATAATCACACTTCTATCAACTCCCAGATTACATTGTTGTGTCAAACCTTCCATGCAGTTCTTGAAGTGCATGCTCCACTGTGCACTGCATCTTGAAAACAGAAAAAGTGTTTAAGTAAACCTTGGTTGACACCTCAAATATGTAATCTCATCAAAAGAAAAAACAAAATGTGCTTCAAAGTATGGAATAAAAAAGACTCACAAGATTATGTTACTTATAAAGAATATCGGAACCAAGTTAGTAGGTATATCAGAATTTATGCTTTGTATCATGGTACTACGTGTTCATATTATATAGTTTCAATGGTAGCACCCAACGGATGTGCCAGCATGTATGTGTGTTGCAAGTGTGTATGTGTACGTGTGTTTTCACTTTGAGCTGGTTTGCGTTGAATCCAAATGTCGAGAATCATGCAACTTCTTCAGGCACTTGGAACAGGAAGAGTCGGAGCTGCAGCTGTGACTGTTGATGATTGTGTCTACGTCCTTGGCGGGAAAACGCGTTGGTCTTCAACCCTTGGAGGACAAATTTCTTCGCATGCTTTTTTCAAGAGTGTCGAAATACTTGATTTGAATGACATGCATTCTTGGAGGAAAGGAGTGGACATGCTCGAATGTCGAGCAGATCATGCTGCTGCTTTCATGAATGGTTCGTCCTCAGCTACGGAAACGCCTAATTTATAGGTTTGAGTTCGATTCACACCATGGTGTTCTTGCTCTAGGTGCTGATATTTTTGTTTATCATGTTTTCACTGAACAAAGTATCAGTGAGTCGAACGCCTTTTTTTGGGCGTATCTGGTGCGTTTTCCGTGGAATTGTTATAAAGTTATTGTTTTAGATTTGCGGAAACAATACACGTTTTCGTTTTCTCCTCGCTTGGAAATTTGAAGCTTCTGCTAGCAGTTCTTACCGTGGTTGTACGCAGAAGAGGCAAAACGGGCATTTGCCTACCACCTGGAAATTGGGTCTAAGAACCAAAATTTCTAGAAAACCTGAAGACAGCAGCATAAATTCCGATCATTTGATTTAATTCTTTCAATGACAGTTTATATGCCGGTATGAAACTCACACTGCACAAGAGCCACGTTCACTGTTCTGGTGTCTGCCGTGACGAGCTTGCAGTACACTCATGTCCGCTCCTTTGCCTGCAGAGGCAGGTTGCGAAACTTGCCAGCAGATTGTTCTGCTATTGGTCTTTAATTACGTAACAATAACATGGCAGAGAATCTTCAAATGTTCACTTCAGGTTACGGTATTCGCCTAGTAGGCATTTTGCCGCATGTGACTGATGAACACAGACATCTTGGCAGGTAATGCAGCGAGACAATCTCTGCTGGTAGCAGTAGGCCTCGTAGTTTTTTGCTGTGTGAAAAGAAACATGAGTGAAAAAGAAGCATTGCTACGCCAGCGAAGCGAAATTTTTGAGGCTGTTGCCGTAACACAGAGCAGTGCTCTTCAGCCTTTTTTGTTACGGTGCACCCTTAAAGATGTTCTGACGAACTCATGCACCCTATTTACTTAAACTCATGTACCCTATTTACTGCCATGTCACCGTGTCCCCCACCTAATTGCGCCCATGTCTGTAAGTACCCTGGTCTAAATAAGCAAGTCCCCTTATTCAGTAACTCGGCTACATAATTCAATTGGTAATTATCAGTTTTTTCAATTATCAAAAAAAGCCATTATAATGGCTCATTGTCTGTTGATTATGACTCACAAATAATCAACTAATTAAACCATAGCTTGACATGGTCTGATGCTTACACACCAGACTTTAGAACAGGGGTGGGAACCTGCGGCCAGCTGGCCAAATGCGGCCCGCGTGAACATTTGACATGGCCGCATCAGAATTTTCGTTTCCCAATTTAGAGTACAAAGTCGCGTCTAAACGAAGCTCCCAGATAAGCAGGTACTTAAGATAGTGTATCATAAGAAGACTCTATCCCTCGTAGTTTTAAGATTAAGGTAGAATTCCAAGATAAAATGAATTGTTATTTGCGGTCCGCCAGCGACTATCCACAATTTATGCGCCCCTTGTCAGCAAGTACAGTAGGTTCCCCACCCCTGCTTTAGAATGTGCAAAGCTGCCGAGGTTAAATCCTGAAAGCCATCGGTTGGTTAAAGGTTCATTTTTGCTGACATAATGTTTTTGTAAAAATTATCTGTTTAGTGTGACTAGTTTGTGATCCACCTTTGTGAACCCTTTCGCAGTGGTGCACCCCACGCATATTTTGGTGCACACCGGTTGAAGAGCGCTGACATAGAACATTTTCTTTGTGGTGTAGAAAGGGTGAAGTGTTTTTTAACGTCCATTTGTATTGTATCGTCAACAACCTGAAAAGTACAAGCGAAATACCGACTTTACCCATCCCTGGAAAAATTTCTCCGGACGCCCATAGTTATTACTGTTCTTGTCTTGAATAGTAGCGTCCTTGTTTACATACTCAGCGCTTATCGAAGACCATGTAATAATAAGATTTCTTAGCGGTGATATGCTCATGAATTGTGAATTTTTACGATTTCTTGCAAAATTTCAAAAATTTCTGTAGGAAAAATATATGTGTCTGGAGGGCGCAGCAAAACTGAGTTAACAATTACTTCTTGCGAGACGTTCGACTTGACTTCAAAGCAATGGACGATGATGAAAAACATGAAATATCGAAGGAAATATCATGGGATGGCTGCAATGGATGGTACTGTTAAAAAATCTTGTTTGCAGTTGTATATAACAAATGTCACCAAACCACGGGCCAGATCCGGCCCGCAAAGTAAGTTTATTCACACCGCCGCTGTACTGTGCCACAACGAACTAAAACACAGTCAGTTGCAAAAGTGTGGAAACACCCATGTTACAACGACATATTTCAACAAAAATGAAACTAATGCCCTATTCACCTGTTCAAATTAAATTATTTCATCAAACAAAAACATTATTACGTCATAGTCAAATCTGGAAATTTCCAAAGATTGCGGTTTATATCGACAGTTTGTCGTAATAGAGACAGCCTCTGTTACGAACAACCTTTGTCGTTATGAGGTGTTTTTGACTTTGTAAAAGTAGCAGAAAATGGCTAAAAACTTCAATTTATTGGCTGTTGAGTTTGAACACACACCGTAGTTACTTTGAAAATGGAAAGACTCCAAGAAATGGTTACGTGCGACGCTCAGAGATGGGTTTTTAGTGGAGGCGGAGTCTCAAGCTTCTTTTTGAGAAGATGGAGTTTGATATTTTCGTCATTTTGTATTGAAAGGTCGAGTCTCTATTCCTTGAATTTGTACGTTGTATGGAATTAGTTGAAACACGCTCTTTGGTCACTCTACATAATTTTGAAATTACGTCTTTTGTCTGTTAGTTCTCCTGTTTTTTAACCGAAGGGAATGTGTGCGATTGTTATTTATGGTGCGTTAATTTACACGTAAGCTTGCTTGGCATTTTTCACACAAAAAAAAGTTTGTGTTGCTTGATACATAAACAACTTACTTCCTGATAAACACATCCCAAGACATGAAAGCCATTTAATGTCAATTGATAGCGGTGACTAAATATGCCTTGCAATTCGTACCACACTCAAATTTCCAAATGAAGTCCTAAATGCTACTTTGACACAAACCCCTTCACACTGGATTGGAGGCACCGATTGTGAAGAAGCGCTTGGTGCCCCACCATCTCACCCCTACTAGAGACGATCTGAGCGTACCTAACAGCGAAGTCCGCACATTTTACTTTCCATACTGACATTTCTACACAAGCACCAGTGTTAGACCCTGCACGAAAACACTCACCAAAAATAGTTTGTAAAACAAAAGCTAATTGTACAAAACTGTTTTCCAACGTAGAGGTTCAGACAAGAGGATTTTCAAAATGTGACCATTGTGACTTTATTCGTTACTGTGCAAGATAACTGGCACCACTACTGCAGCTATATTTGAGTGCAATAGGTCTGTTTTTCACATGATTATCTTAAAAACAACTGTTCAGTTTCATGTATCCACACAAAATTGACAGGATTTATGATTCATTGTGCACAGGTATGTTGTACTGCATTGGTGGATGGCATTTTGGGCACAACGTCCCCAACGAACGTTACGATGAAGCGAAGGATGAATGGATGGAAATCGCCCCGTTGAATCATCCAAGATCTGGAGTTGCAGCTGTTGCACACAACGGCCTCATTTACGCCATTGGGGGTATCGTGAATATTAACTGTTTTATTGATCTCCAGCCTGCATTTTATCAAAATCGAGTTTGACTAGAGTGCGTAGTTGAATATTAGTCTAATTGTTTCGTAAGTTTTGTACGAGGTAGAAATTTTAGTCTGAAATTTTTGTGCACAGGCCGACGGAATTTTCGCGTCTAATTTTTGTAAATTCCATCTATTTAAGTTTTACCCGCTTGGCTTCGTTATTCAGCGATAAATTATTACGAGATTTGCAATGTGTTTGCCATTTCCTTACTTCGAGAAATTGAGTTGTTGATTCCAAAAAATTGCGCGGGGTTGATAGCATGCATGTCGTTCCCAGCTACGGTTGCTAAATAAGTTACGGGTCTGGAAAAGAATGACTAAATACGCTACCCTGGACACTGGATGGTATTGGAAAGTGAGAGAGCAGTGCTTTCATAAGTGTATCCATATGGTGCAAAACTAGCAACATCGTCCAAGCTACCTCGACACAAGACCACTGTTATGTTTGCTTTACAAAACACATGGGAAGTGCAGTGTGTAAGTGCATGTCATTCGCTGTTTGCAAGGAAAGCATAAATTAGTTGTTTGCAGTATCAATTTTCGTCATTTAAAAAAGCATTTTTTGTGGGTGCAGAGAGTAGGCTGAACAAAACACGATCGGAATCGCGATGCAGTGAATTTGCTCAAAAATGTTTGATACCTGAAAGAAAATTGTGAATCAGCATTGCTGTCGTCTGCCCAAGCTTTGAACCCTGGCTAGAATATGTTTTACAGCACTGCAATCAAGACAACGAATTTCACGATTCTTAAAAAATAATATGCTCTTCGTGATGATTTCTGTATAGACAGCTGCCGCAGTAAAGCAAAACTCAACGAAAGGTTTTGCACAAATGCTTCAAGAATAGCAGATTTTTGCATAAAGCTTTTAAATAACAAAAAATGTTCCAGTACCTCATTAATTGCACTTTATATTTATCGAGGTGTGAAAATGATCCCAGTTTCTTCGAACCCTTCCACGTCACACCTACTGTGCAAATAACGTTTCGTGAACAGCCGCACAAAACTATCACAACTCATTTTGGTGCGTTAGCTCAGTCAGGTGTGTGCTTCTGACGTTTTGCAGCAAATATGGAAGTTATGAGTTCAACAAACTCATGCTACAAATGTATGTTTTGCAGGCTATAACATGTCACACATGAGTGCAGTTGAAACGTACAATCCCAAAACAGATAAATGGACATACATATCACCGCTAAACGTGGCCAGGTTTCGAGCTGGTGTTTGTATTTCCGGTGGAAAGATATACGTCGTTGGAGGGTGCGTAGGACTTTCAGCAGTTTTAAAAATTAATTTTATCAAATGCATTAAACACAGAGACCTAAATTTATTTTAGCGACTGGGAGGTTAAACGTAACTGCAGTCAGGATGTCATAGTTGCGCTGTAAAGAATGGTTTTAAACGTTCATTGAAACTGTAGTGGTAGATGTGATGGTTTTGAAAATCTTTAACTTGAAGATTTCCTTCAATTCGGCATGATTTTGGTGTTAATTGCGAAACTTCTGAATAAATGTGAAATAATGTACTTTGTTCATACGATTTGTATAACTGGCAATTGCGACGGAATTATAACTTGGTACAAATTGATCTGAAGAAAATCCAGGAGAGATTGATCGCATGTATTTATCACGTCCTGGCCAAAAATGGGGGATGATATCTTTCCTGCTTTTACGCACCCGGGAAAGCTTGCGTTCGCATTGACGTTGTAATCAATCAACATTTTTGATTGAAATGTAGCTTACTAAGCTTATTCATTGAATGTTTAATTTACGTTTTGCATCACCTTTCGTTTGTGTCTGAGTGAGTTGGTGATATTGACTGTAGTTTGGTTTTCAAGTTTACTGCTTGGTAAATTAAAGTGATTTAGTAGAACTGCAAAGATTTGCGATGCAAAAAATTCCAGTTCCGTACAGCATTTGCCATGAAAGAAAAGCCCATGTAGCTGGGAATGCCGTGGATTGAAACTTTAGTTCGCGTTGACTGATGGAAAATTTCAACACATAATTCCAGCAAAAGATTTGCTGCGAAACCCGATCACGTAAATTGTTTTCAGGCAGCATCATCTCACTCCTCTGTTGATTGAAAGAAATTGGACATTTGTTTCTTTATTTCTGTCGACAAGCTTCTAAAATCTGTGTTTCGCATTTTCGACTTATTTTTGGGATCACTCCGAAGATTTTCCGTAAATACCTGAATTTTGGCGGAATTCGGAGTTTGGAATTGCTAATGACTGTTTGTGATCATTCGCAGAAAACAAAAAAGTGTTAGGAAAGACAAAATTTTGTTGCTTTTATTTACAAGTTTTGTTTTATCACAGTAGCACTTGCAAATTCCCGACCGTAATGCTGGAAACTTCCTTTGAACTCAAATACCTGACTCCGATTTATTTTTCACACACTTTGAAGCTCCTGAAATGTTCTGAAAGCTTTTTGCAAAACACCGTCTGACGTCTTTTTTGTCCTTTCTCGTATAACCAGAGGATAACCGTCACCTTACCAAACATCCACACTGACTTCGTACTTTTATATTTTGGAAAACGTTCATAGTAAAGCAGCACAAGTTTCAATTTAAAAATATTTCGGGAAATAAACTAGTACCTAATAACTGTACCATGACAACGTTTTTTAACAACTTACCACGCATTCTTTTTAAATCACCTGCGTGAGACTTGTAACTAAGATCATGCACTTTTCGTCTTATCATTGCATCTTTTAATACGAGTGGAAGCAAAAACTGGTAAGGAGTGTCAATTTTTGTCACTCAACCGAACGTTTTTTATCACAAAATCGTCTGAAACTTCATCCAAAGTATCAGCATGCTTTTGATGTTGTGATTTTTCCAATATCCGTTTTGAATCAAAAGTGGGTTGCAGATGTACTCCTTTCATTCTAACCCCGTAACGTTGGGTAGGAATTGGTCTCATACAAAAAATATTGTACTGTATTAGCGTTTTTACCAAACGTTATAATACACTGAAAGATTTCGTTGTACGGAACTCGTGGCTTTGTTCCAATATATTGAAACCATGTTCTGCCTATTTAGTTTGACACACAGTAGGTTTGGTATATGTACGTTTGGTTTCGTTTTTTTGCTGCTTTATTGCTAGACGTTTTGTGTTAATTTAGACAAGCAACATTTGGTGAAGTTTCCAAGTCCAGCGAGGTCTATGATGATATGGACAAAAAGTGGACAATGTCCTTCGATGCTGAAATCGCCGATGATGAAAGCGCAGTAGTTGCAGTTTAAAGTAACTGGGACGCTGTGATCATCCGGTGTTGAGTTTCATTTTACGAGGAGCCGAGCTCTTCGCAACTTATATCCTGTAATTATTTCTTAGTAACAACTGAGACACTTACTAGGACTGTCAAATTTGGTCCGTCAATTGCAGAAAAGAAATCCTTGCTACTGCATTTTTCTATCAGTGACAAATCGTTGAAATCATGGCTTAGGTAGTGTTGCCACCAGAGTTACTGCTGGTTTGAAAGTTGACTCGTTTACGAAGGAAACTCAGTAGCTCTGCTTCTACCTGATGAACTGTGACAAACATTTCAAGGCGCGCAAAAACTGTTTGTGGCAGGTGCTCTGCATCCGCTGGAGGGGAACATGCGAAACGCCAGCTCTGTGATGCTCAGGGCTGTGGATTCGGAGCCCAAGCAATTGTAGACGGCAGCGCCGGAGCCAAAAACTTTTAGATGGTGGAGCCGGAACATGAAATTTCGGTTCGGGTTACACAGACAGTTTGTGGGGCAAGCAAGATATACAAACAATACAATGGAGTTTAGTTTTTAAATCGTTCTGGAACCGGAGCCAAAAAATTTCGATGCCTGGAGCCGGAGCCTGAAATTGATACTTGTGGAGCACAGAGATATTTTTTTATTATATTTGTTATTACATTTTATTGCTCGGCTACGAAGTAACCAGATCACATTCAACTCTGTTCGATGTTCCCAAACACAATTTTCGCCCAATAAATACAGGGTGTTTCACAATTGTTGAAACAAAGCGGCAGCTTCTAAAACCTTTATCGATGACCTTATTCATTTTTCTCTTTCCAGATTGTCATAGG
>JGI24022J15233_10007376_pt1 | contig 12107 bp, 8 predicted proteins | sample Ectturendosymbi2_FD_15233 | JGI IMG/M metagenome (IMG submission 15233)
TTGTACGTCATACTACTCATTGTTTCTTGTTATTGGTATGCTACATGTTTTGTGGTTGAAAACATTGCCCTGAAGAAGCCCACTTGAATAGGTGGGCCAAACGTTGGCTGATAATAAAATATAATCATCAGAAGAGCTTATTCATCTGTTTGTTTGAAGCTTCTGACTTTGCTGGGAACCATTCCCTTCAGCATCCAGAACAGAGTGGTAATGTTTCAGTGGCTTCTCTGATATAAGGAGATGCAGAAAGAGAAACAAAGAAAAAAGCAATTCCTTATCATTTTCCAGGGATTGAACCAAATGAGAAGATTGTATTCAGTAACTTTTCAGCATTTTGTATTCTGATCAAAAGTGGTAAAAACTCACATATTCTTTTTGAATGGAAAACTTCAATGAAATGACAAAGAAAATGCATAAGGGTTTTAAATCAGTTTTTGCTCTTGAACCATCCAGCCTATTTAAGACGAATACCAATTTAATAAGAGCTAATGATACCTACTTCGTAGGCGAAATATATACTCTGTAAGAACTTAGTGTCTGATTCTTTTCTGGGAAAGGATTCTTTTCGATAGACAGTGTTGCTGCAAGCTTGTTACATTTGTTGCACAAACCAATCGTGTTGAGTATTTTGATGTAATTTCAACCGTGGTCATAAGCTGGACCGACTTATGCGTTTATTTTCCAATAAAAGGTTTTGCTTCCACGTAGTCCTATCATCAAAATACTTTATACACGAACCTTTCTATGATCTGAAAAGTAACAGCCGCTTTTACTGTCTTGAAGAACGTAGACACAATATCAATGATTTTGAGAATATGTGCAATGAAAACGTTTTGCCAATTATACAGCAAATTATCACTGAAACTTTAGATATGTCGCAGTAAATTTTTATAGCTTCATTTGGCAGTATCTTGCTTGAATAAAAGGAATCGAATATTAAACGATGACAAAACACGGCTGAAACACAGACAAACAGAAAACATATATGAAAAACACATTTTCATAAAAATCTCAAAAATCATCAAATTTGCATATATTGAAACTGTGGCTGCCGTGGTCGTACTACAAACGAAAGATCTCTTAAATAAGCTGTTTAATTTTGGGATTATCTCTAAATTTTTGAATCAAAGAATTACATGATGGTTGGCTTGCAGCGTAACCGATACTTATGAACCTGGATTTCTACAAATTATCTTAAACCGAAGAACCGAGTTGCTTATGTTTTTCTTCTACGTTTCGGTCTTCCACTGAAAGTTCAACCAAAATATTTTTGTGATGGCATTTTCAACGGTGCAAGAGACACAAGAAATAACAACATTTAAAAGCTCTACGTCTTCTGTAGGCTTTAGAGGAATCTGCCGACTAGGCTCTGCTTTCATATTTTCTGATGATTCAAACTTGACTTTGGGTGGTGTGATTTTCCGTTAATGAACTACCTTCCCTCTACTGTGGATTTCACAAAGTCTTTAGTGGCATAACCGAAATCATTTTCAGTAGTTGTGCAGTGATTAACATCAAGGAATTCAACTTCACCCATTTGATCGGCTGTGCAAGCTTGGCGAAACGTTAGCTCCAAACCACTGTTGGCAAATGCTGAAGTAAGTGCTTGATGAATGTCTTCATACCACATTAGACGATTCTGATGTAGCTATCCAGAATATGTCATCGATAAATCTGCGTAAAAGTTCTACCTGACGTAACCGTAATGCACTAGTGTAGGAGGCGGGGGTGCAGGGGGTGTAAGCTCACCCCCAAAAGTTTTGATTTGGTGCAAATCCGGGCAAAATTCCTTAAAACCCGAGAAAAATCTGTGGAAATTTTGGGAAAATGTGTGAAAACCTTCGCAAAATCGCTGTATGTGCTTTGCTTTTAAAAAATGGCACCAAAATGGAAGTTCAGATGTTTCTTTTTAGTTTTGTTTCTTTTTTTTTGGACGTCATGTTTTTATGTAATTCTTTTCGGGCAAGTTAGGGGAGTTTCGGGCAAGTTTGGGGGAAATTTGGGCAAAAATGGTGCTTGAAGTGCTTTGATTTGAAAAAATGCAATAAAATGCAGTCCTTTTTTTGGAGCTCATTTACTTATGAGTTTTTCTCGGGCAAGTTTGGGAAAATTTGGGCGAATCCTTCGCAACCCCAAAAATTTGCCTGCTCCCACACCTATGACGTAACACACCAGCCATCTCCTGTAGTATGTAGTGCACAGCAATGTTTGCCAATGAGGCAGAGTGGTTGTCACCGGTTATAATTCTGTTTTTTTGGTATATAACTGGTCTCTATATTGGGTGACAACATTGTTGGGACAAAATTTTTTGAATTCGACAATGATTTTTCGGGCCTTAGTGCAGGAGTTGGAATGCTTCAATCAAGGGCTTTTGTTGCCGTGTCTCTACACAAACCTGAGTAACGTGCTTTCACATCTGCCGCCACAATGTAAAACACTAGTTTTTGCTTTCCAGTTTCGGTCTTTTTCTGTTAGGCGGTCTTTCCAAATTTTGGTTAGGCGGTCTTTCCAGTTGGGCAGGTCTTCAATGCATTGACGGCTGTCTCGGCAAAATTCGTCTGGGCAGCTTTTGCAAAATTCTGTACTAATACGTTTCAGTTTCACTTCTAGAAATGCAATAATGCGTGAGGTGCTGATGTTTCCAGCAGATTGCAGCAAGCGCACAGGTATGTCTTTGATATCAACGTTCAATAAATTATCCACGCTTAACTTATGTGCTTCAAAAGGCCGGTAAGCGTAAGTCGGTGTATTACAACGAAAAATCTTTGCGAATGCACCAAAAAAAACCTTGCGTTACGAGTTGCTTTTGCATTACATTCCAGTTACGCGTTGTAGCAGTTCATCTTCCACTGCACTCATATTATGGGGTTTGATAACAAGGTCGTTGCATTTTTCCTCAGTTTTCAAGATAAGCGTCGTAACCATCTACAGCCACATCCATTTTTTCAAACTGTTGCAGTTCTTTGGTCATAATGGCGTCGTAATCTGCGTAATTGCAGATAACAAATTACCCTGTCCTTATACGCTCAGCAGATCACAATTTTCCTTTCTTCTGTTCGTTTAGCCAGTTTGCCTAGACTTTTGCTTTGTTCCTTCGCTAAATTGTTCTTTTTTCGGTATGCGTCTAACACAGTCCCGTCGCCATGGAGGCCTTTGGTGGGCTTAGCCCCCCTCAAAAAAATCTCCAAGCTCTCCCAAATTGAAAGTGAAACACTACAAATAAAGGGAATTTTGGTTAATTTTATAATGTCAAGCCCTCCGCACAAATGCAAAGCCCCCCTGCCGAACTGCAAAGCCCCCCTATGGAAAACGTTTTAGCAACGGTTCTGGTCTAACACCAAAAGTTTAATGTTCCTTAATTTTGAAAAGACCTTTTCCACGTATGTTTTGGTTTCTTCATCAATTTTGGCACCAACGGATCTAGAGGTTTTGAGAATCGTCAATTTTTTAGCAACACAAAGTCAGCGTCATTCTTATCTCCCAGCACTGCACGCCATTCTTTATGTCTGACATGCTGTTAGACATTGAGCCATTCCACGTTCTCATCTGACTTACTCCAATTAGGTGTTGAGGCAAATTTCAATCCTTTGCATGGTGCAGTAGAGCTTTGTCGTGATCATCCAGTTGGACCGACGGTTTGTTCAAAATCATTTTATCACCTTCTGCCAACACATCTTGCATTTTGCAAAATCTAAGACGTTTCCTGTAGGACACACAATAGTTCATTGGCGATAAGGGATGTAATGTATTTACATTTCCAAAATAAAAATCTGATGAATATCATCTATTTGCAACAGAATTAATTGGTAGTAAAGTGGAGTTACACGTGATCTAAGAGGCAAAACTCATGGCTCGAATAAGTTTATTATGTTGGACATTTAAATGATTTAGGGTAGTTTTTTGCACTGATCCCATGCACCAATTGCGTATTGAAGGTGGTTATAAACTAAACAAAAGTAGACTGACTTTAGTGAGAAGAAGTCAGATAGTGTCTTGTCATGTAAAAAATTCCAAGGCTTCGTGCTAAACTATCCTCTAGGTTGGTTTTGTGTTGGGACCAAGACAATGGCATCTAGAATTATTCCGAAATGCTTTGTACGTTTGGTGTGAGCAATTTGATTGTTACCACTTTTAACTGAAAATGATGTTATTGGTTTTGGGTAACATTTAATTAAGATGAAAGCGGAGTTTTTGCAGTTCAGAGACAGTTTGTTGAATCTCATCCAGTTATCTGTCTTTTACTGTTCAACATTTGCTAGTCTGTTCAATTTTTGTGGGTTGGTGCTTGAGATAGTAAGGAGGATGTCATCTACAAACATGGTTAGGCTAAATCTTGAAGCTTTGGGTAAATCAATAAAATATAAAGCAAATAATAGAGGTCCAAGCGTTGAACCTTGAAGCACTCCGCGATTTATATTTTAAATTTCTGATTTATATCCTTCAACCACAGTATACTGCTGACGATCTTGTAAGCAATTAGTCAATATGTCTCTAATTCCATGAGTGTTCAAGCTTGTGCAGGGGTATGCTGTGCTGAACTGTACCAAACGATTTACAAAGATCACAAAATGTAGCACAAGTAGTATATTTTTCTTCACCATTTTTCAATAGATTTTTGTTAATATGTAGATGGCCACAAATGTAGACAGTCCACTAGGAAATACATACTGGGAGTCAGATAACATCTTATTTTTTTCAACATAAGTGTACAAGCGCCTATATATAAGTTTTTCAAAATTTTTATTGAATGTAGACTACAGATATATGAGCCTGTAGATTGTACAGTGATTTTTTGTCCTCATTTATGATTTGGGATTATTTGTGCACATTTTTTAAGCATTCAAGATAGATACCAGTTTTTACAGAGCTGTTAAAGAGCTGTGCTAAAAATGGAGATAAAATCTGCTTTGCTTACATATTTTGAGAACGTGTATGGGGAAACCATCATTCGTACACTTTCAGATAGCAGTAGATTATCGATAATTATTTTTACCTCTTCACTGGTTGCCTCATGAAGGACAATTGATTTCTGGGGTCCATGGCATAAAGCAGGGTGTTGCTTACTATTGGGTGAAATTATAGCAGCTGCCAAGAGATGCAAAATAATCATTAAAGATATTTGCCATTTGTTGAGGTTCAGTGGTAGGTTTTGAATTAGTTAGGGGTTTATCAGTTCATCTAGGGAAGTTAAACTTTTTTCATTTCCTTTAATAGGAGAGTTTATTAGTTTCCATGTCTTTCGGGGATCATGACTATTGGAAGATAATTGTGATTCGTAGTAATTTCTTTTACTCATCTCCGTGATATGATTAAGCTCATTTTTATATTTCTTATAATGATAATATGGCCTCTTGTGTTTGAAAATCTGATTCAAACCAGAGTTCTGTAGACATTATTTTTATTCTTGATTTATTTGTAAGGACCAGTTGTCATCCATTGTTTTTGAGCCAGTATCTTCTTTATCTAGAGAGTTTTTTCAGTGGAGCATGTTGGTTGGGGCTATCACCCAAAACCTTTAAGACTTGATTAAAGGTTCTTACTGGGGTCGTCTTCAGTTTGAGGTAAATGATGAAAATTGTGATTAATTGTCTCAAGGAACATTTCATAAGCAAAGTTAGTAAAGTCACGCTTTGTGATTGGTTTCTTTTCATGTGTTTGGGCAGTGCTTGAATTGATTAACGCGAAAATTGGTTAATGGTGTGACAAGTCATTGATGAGTATTCCAGGGATGACTTTTTCCAAATCAAAAGTGGTGTAGTAGTGATCAGTGAGTGATGCACTAGTTGCTGTTACTCTAGTTGGCCTGGTTATTAGTTGTTGACAGTTACAAGTTTCATATGTTTCAATGTAGTCATGTATACTTGATGAGCTTCTGTGTTTTATTAGAGTTATGTTAATGTCTCCACAAATAATATATGGCAGACTTATGTCACTGAGCATTGGGTATCTCCAGCATTTTCCCAGCATTTCTTATTGCTGACGTGTTGAACAAGGCCTTTCCGTGCAATGTGACCGCTGTTTATTGCGTATCCAGCTGAAATGTTTTAAAATCTCAATTTATTCTTGTTGCGTTCCCTGTAAATGGCGCACTATTCATCATGGTTCAACCTTTTCCACGCTTCTGTGTATCCAGTGGCAATTTCTTTCAGTTTAAGTAAGTCCTCACGTAATTTTCTATTTTGTTGTTCGATCAACACAGGAAAGTGCATCAAGTAGGAAAAGTGCAACACAGGAAAAGTGCTTCATGTAGTTACAAGCTTTATTAACAGACATTGTTTAGTCTCTTTATTAACAGAAGTTATTGAGTCTCTTGAAGGAACTATTTTCAAGTAAAAATTGTTATAGACTACATTTTACAAGCAGTTCACAAAATTAATCTTTCATTTGCATGAAAATTAGATAGAAATTTAATCAAGAATTTGATTAGTTTTTCCCCTCTGTAATTTCTACCCATGGTTGTTAGGAAACTTACTGACACATTTGACCTATCCAACGAAGTAAAAACTATTTGAGGGTAGTAAAATATTTGAAACGAAACAGGCTTTTTTAAAAAGTTTAAAACGTACAATACGTTAAAGGGTTAAAGTTGTTTCTCTTTGTTCCTTTGCAAAGCTTAAAGCTTTCAAAGCAAAATATCCAGTACCGCATAGATGCATTGCAATTTTCTGTAAGATATTCGGAGACTAGGCATTCAAAATTATACATAATATTGCACTTTTGCCTGAATAGAAAGGTACAAGATTACATTCATGATTAAAGCAAAGTAGCAACACGAAGAACCTGCCGGAAATCAGATGGTTGAAAGGTGCATTACAATGCTGGCTTACTGTGTAATGTTTGAGGTAATACATGTATCAACAAATTATACCTTGGCCTCATTAGTAAATCCTCTTGCGGTTGTCGATTGGTAAGATAGTAAGACCTTGCAGTGAGTTCAGCGTACACGCCTTTTTCTGATGCGAGGTTTTTCACTTGCTGAGCGATTTTTTGGCTGTGTGCTATGACTTCTGTTGCTCAGTGGGCTGAATATAGGGAGTTTTATAGGGAGAATATGTTTTATTTGAATAGACTTTTGCAAGATTATCATTATCTTTGCCAGGTGTAGGCTTCACCAAGAACGTTTGTGCATGTTTTTACAACAGATGAAATTCCGTAATAACTAACAATATCAAAACAGACATATTATCAACAAAAAGCATTTTCGTATTTGTTTGAGGTTCACCTCTTTACAGGAACACCTTGCTCTGAACTAAATTATGTCACTAATCCATCAGTATTCAGTTCTGGCAGTAATTGTTGAACGACAGCAGATATTTGTGAAAGAGTAGGTCAGCGAATGATTTGACCCAGAATCTTGCATTCAATATTTAATGATCAACCCTGCATTGTCATACTGTTGTGGTTTGTGATAATTCCTGCTAACAAGCTCACTAGAAGCTGCTGTGTGACAAGTAAAGCATGTTCAACAACATGCTATGACAAAGTATACTGCAAGTTTACTAAAGGCAAAGATACCTCTGTTTGTCCATTAAACAGAGCGTGCTATTTTTTCTTCATAAAAAAAATGTATCTGTAATTTTTGGAAGAATACTTCAGCTTGCATTTACCTGCACTTTCCAAACAACATAAGCAGATGTGAGGTGTGATTTGTAAGTTGATGTTTAAGAACAAAATGGCGCGTGAGCCGTTTTTCGTTTTCGTGGCGCTTATCGCACAACACTAAGAAAGTGTAAAGTTGTTCAGGTTAAAATCAGCCCAGTTGTACTCACATTGTTTGACAAAGGTTTTACCTACATCTACTACATTAATATTAAGAACGAAAAGTCAACTCAACTACAAGTTTACGTCAGGGTTTCGCGTACCTGTGAATGCATTCACAATAGCTTCGTGGCATTTTTACAGACAAGCAGAAATGTCGACACTGCATCGGATGCAGAAAACTTTCCGCTAGTACCTATTTTTATTCTCTGATGATTTGTTAATGTTGCAAAAATGGTAAAAAGTTATGTCATGCGTAATAGGCAACAACTTGCACATGGAGCACTTCTTGAGGAAACGATTGTTTTGCATTTGCTTTGATGAGCCGAAAAATAATTAATGTGAAATACGTGTTGCGCATAAATTGCCATTTAATTTTTTTACTATAAATTTGCGTTAAGTAGGTGTTACGTTAACACTTTTCAAACTAAAGACCTGGACTAATGTTTTTCCATCTAATTCACTGCTAACGGTTTGTCGATGTTTATTCCTGCAACTGACTTTTTGTTTAAAGTCTATATTTATTTTCCTATTTTTACTCAGGCCTAATCAATGTTTGTTGTGAGAAACTTGCTTTGGTGAGGCAAGATGCATTTAACCTGAAACATTTTTGAGAAGTAACCCTGATGATATATTTGCTGTTGAGATTTTGCAAAATGTTTTTAACTAAAAGCTCGAAAACTAGTATTCTCATCGATTTTTTTCTAATCTAACACTTCTAACATCATCCCATTTCCTGAAAAGAGAAGTTTTAAAATTTTATATAAAAAGTTTCAGAAATATAGTCGTACTTTGAATTGTACATTAATAATTACAGTTAATAACTTTCTCAAAGCGATAATTTTCTCTCATACAGGTTCTGCCACACACACACTACCTCTGCTACATGTGAGAAAGAGAGCACTGCAGGCACTGCTCAATTAGCTGCAACCGTCAATTCAGGTGGCAGATTTAACTTGCAGCAGAGTTTTTTAAACAGAACGTTCGTAACTAGAATTCAACTATTAGTAACCAGACTATTAGTAACTATTCAACTACATTAGTAAGTATTCAACCACTATTAGTATTGTTGCGATCGGAAAACCCGAGCGGCAAGTGCACAAAGCTTCACACTGTGACAGCAAGCAACAATAGAGATCACACGCGGCGATCACTCTTCGCGTACGCTAGTCATTACGTTAAATCATTCACATGTCAGTATCGGCAGAGCTTGCACGCCACAATCACTCTATTGCTTGTTCGCGCCGTGTATATATGGGTGTTATTCTTCGCGCACATCCCGTTCGTGGTGAATCGCACATTCAACGCAAGGCTAACCGAGAGATTGCAACAGTATTCAGCTAATAGTAACTATTAGTAACCATTCATTCAACTAGTAACCAGAATTCAACTACTGGAAATGTTCTGCAGAAGTTTGGTGACAATCTTACAGGCAAAAGTTGGTTTGGACCGAAGTACTTCAAGTTACCAGCTTCTGTACAGTTGATGATAAAGTGCCCTGTTGCATAAATGGAAGATATGTTACCGAGGGATAAAGTTGATTTGCAGGCGCGTGGCTTTTTAGGTGACAACTGAAGAGTTCATCATCACACTCATCGAATTATTGTTTCTAGCAATAACAAACCGCTTTCATCTGTTACTCGGTGTTTGTCTGTGACGGCAATGGTTTTCTACCTGGGTCGCGATCCCGTGAGGGTCGTTCGCCAATTTTGTAGGGGCGCTAGAGATTCGGATAAAAATATTCATAATTACTTCTACATTTATATTTCGTATGTGGAACCACTTTTTGTCGTAGCCAAAATAATATGATCACATGGAAAAAATGATGGCTTGCTTTTTCATTCAAAATTGTGTTAAGTGTGATTGCGACAATTACCAAGTTTTGAATGTGATTATGACCGTTACAGTAATGCTGCGTTTGACAACTCACAAATACCTTTTTGATGTAAGAATGTGCTGTGTTTGTAAATTAGATATCTGAATGCGATAGCTACAGTAACTTGGGAGTTATGCCAGTTTTCAATGAATTGTGCTGTGGAGTGATTTGTATACGGTACGGGTCTCTCTCACTGATGCTGCCATGTGCATGATTTTAATGAATGAATCTTTATTCGACGTAGTGATACCGTACGTTATTTTTTAGTCATTGTGATTTTATCTTGTGCAAACACAATTACATTTCATATTCCTGACTCGAAATTTTCGGAAGGGTATCGTTAGATTAAAAGGGGTTGCAAAATGAGCCGCTGCGTGAAAAAGGTTGAAAACAAGTGGTCTGCGGGCTGCAGATTCCGCTGTTCAGTCGATTGGTGGAATGTTTTCAGCTGTGACTGTTGCTGTGCGTAAGGGTTAGTATTTGTGCCCAGTGCCTGTTCCGGGTGGTTTGGGGTCCCCCAATGCATTTGACACGTAATATTTACATAAACAAAAACAAAGCTTATTTTAGCAAATGTTTATAAAACCACGTTTCGATAGCATCAACGCAACATATAAAGCAGAGAGACTGTAACATTTGCTAAATTTCAAGCCAGCAAAATAAACTTTTTCCTAGTTTTCAAAGATGCAAATATTTTTTATCAATTCAGTCATAACGAATGTTTTTGCAGATTCATTTTCATAGATATCATTGCCAAATTTGTTAGTGTTTAATCAGTCATAGTTGATCTGTGAAACGTTTTGATTAACTTAAACTTGCTGAAGCTCCGATCAACAGTATTGCGTACAGCAGTGATCGGCAAATGTTCGTTATGATGGCCCCAACCATTAGCTTCAGTCGTAATCAAACGCCGTGCTCATTTTTGGAGGCACAATTTCAAACGAATGCTGTATTTAGTAATCTGTAACATAACAATTCTATGTTAATATCATAAAACCTAGAGTGACAACAACAATGCCTTGTTTAACGCCAAACAATCAATGTTCTGTAGTTGCTACACAGAAGACTATGTTTAATCCCACGCAACTGGAGCAGCACTTTAGTTCTTACATGCCACACGGCTAGGGTTGCCAAATCACTTGAAATTTTTTCAAGGACATGTTTTTCAATGACGTACGGTCAGTGGCGTGCAGAGGTCTGGTGATGCCCGGGACGACTGCTTGATTGTATTCCACCCTAATAAATGCTAGTATTGAACAGTGGAGTTGCGTATGGTGGTCAGGGTAGCTGGTCACACGCTGCTTGTGACGCCACAATATGACGTCATTTTGACGTTTGGCGAAGTTTGTTGACACAGCGTGCATATTATTCTACACGCACTCTCGGTACTGTAGCCTACAATTTGTTACTGTAATACACATAAATTAATCAGCGCTCCAAGTTAGGAGACATGAGCAAAACATAGCACTCCACGCTAAGACGGACCAGTTCATAACTGCGAAAATAACCGGCAACGCGTCAAAACAGGGGAGTAGAACACACTCAGTGGTACGTCAGAGCAGTTCACAACTGCAAAAATATAAGGCTACACATTAAAACACTGGAGTAAAACACACACGACCCTACGACAGGGGCAGTTCACAAATCAAAAAATGGTTGCGCGAACGTCTCGTCGAACAGCAGTCGAGCAGAGAAGGCATGTGGTGGGATGGCGGACACCCAGGGTTGACAATCTGAAACTTGCTGAACTAGCTTACACAAGAATTAAAAATGCGCATAAAGTACGCAAGAAAACGTTCGTCTTCATTTATGTCGCTGTTATATTACAACTACTGGGGGGCAGAACAGATACGCGTTTGTGTGAGCCGTTGTGATCAATCCACCCAGAACCGTCGCCACAAAGTGTTCACAAAGGTGGTTTTACTTTTGTGCAGGCTTGGTATTGAAAATTTGTTAAAGTCTTCACTGATTTATAGTGTTTCATATTTTAATTTGGGGGCCTTGGGGCTTTTTCTGGGCCCCGTGGTGACGGGACTGAATCCACCTGAACTGCCAATTAGTGAGGAAGCTCGAAATGATTCACATATTGCAAGTACAGGCGTGAAGCTGCATTAGCGCACACCCACGGTTTTCACATCAAAAAACGAAACGGGAAACTAACGATGCATGAAAAAGTCAGCTGAACCAAGCAAGTTGAAGTAGGACAGTTTTGAAATTTGACTCAGAAGATCAATTAAACGGCTTTAATTATTTTTCAATCCTTTTTTGTGATTTTTTCTTGATAGCTTGATCTGGGCAAAGTCATGTCACTATGAGTTTAATTGGGTGTGCGCCGCAAACCTAGAGTACAGGTTCCTGGTATTGGGGAATGGGAGAATTACTGGCGTATGTGTACGTAAAAACTAGTGTTGACAAAGAACACAAGTTTCGAAACATTAAGTCCATGCAGCATGTGTTAATAATCTTACAATAG
>JGI24022J15233_10007377_pt1 | contig 12107 bp, 9 predicted proteins | sample Ectturendosymbi2_FD_15233 | JGI IMG/M metagenome (IMG submission 15233)
TAAAAATAGGNNTGCAATGTGGAAAACTTATTACTGACTCAAGATTTTACAAGCCTCCAAAATGAAAACGAAAAACCAGTTTCAGGGCTATTGCCAGTGCAAATGGTGAGTCCGCAGTTTGTCTGCATCGTAGTTTTGCAACATAAAGTGAGTGGATGGGTTTCTTGACGGAACTAATCTCCAGATTGACAGGGGCGTATCGAGGTTAGATGGCGCCCGGGGCAAGATGCAAGTTTGGCGCCCCCATTTTCGAACCTGAGGTCTTCCGGAAGGAAATGCACTGTATTGAAGAATGTACGTGTGACATTGTTGGGATTTTTTGGCTCCCTCGCAGTATTTCAGCGCTCCCAGAGTGATTCGGCGCCCGGGTAATTGCGCCCCCTTGCCCCTTCGTTACGCCCCTGCTGATTGAACCATAACGTAGCGTGTAAAAAGATACAGATGTTTACATTAGCAAACAACTTGCCGCTATGTGACAAAAATGCATTAAACGTGCTCGATTAGCTCAAATAATTATGACCTTCATAACTATGCAATTGTGCAACTCCTCACTTCATATACTGTACATGGACAACGCAGAGGAGTATTGAATTACTGTTAGGGGTGCAACGAAGTTAGATGGCGTCCGGGGCAAGAAGCACGTTTGGCGCTCCTATGTTCGAACCTGAGGTCTTCCGAAAGCAAATGTACTGCACTGAAGTTATTGTGACATTGTTAGAACTTTTCGGCGACCCGCAGTCATTCGGCGCTCTCATAGTGATCAACGCCTGGGGAATTGTACCCCTGCCCTCCGTCATTACGTCCCTGATTACTGCGCGCAGCGACGCGCCTCAACAAATCATGGTACACAGCTTTAACCTGAGGCATACGGGAACCTTGGGCTTTAGGCGGGGCAAAATTTTCAATTCGACCGAATTTTTGCGCCACTTTGAGGAAAAACGAATAGAAGAATTTTGCAGGGCGATGGTTCTGTTTCAGAAAACTTGCCCAAAAATATCGGGAAGTTTTTCCTGAATTTTTTCAATCTTGTCCGAATCTTCCCCCCACTTCGTACGTCTATAGCTTTAACGCAGAAACTTTGGCAAAATACTAGCTATCTACAGCTTAGTGGATTGAATAATTGGTTTTACGTGGTCACAACAATTTTTGGTCAGCACTTGAATATTTGCAGCCCAAATTGGTGGAATGACGGCGCTTTTTGCCCCCACCTGTCAGGCAACAGGCGACGCGTCAGGCAACAGCTACTTATGGCTCTGTGGTTTTGAACTTTTTGTTGCAACTGCAAACCCGTAGACAACTCACGCTGGCCATGGAAAGACAAATTTGGCATGGTTAGGGAAAGCTGCAATCGACAGAAAAATGCTTATCTTAGTAAAGTGGTTGTTAGATCATTCCACTTGCATCACATAAATTTGAGCAAAAAAGCAATCTTCTGGTGACATCTTTAACTTTTTTACTGGTGACAGTGGTGTTGGCGAAGGTTCGTGGTTTTAAATTGGTGATAGTTTGATTCTCCTCTGTGTTTTCTGGACTGGCTGGATAGAAGCAGATCTATCGCCAGATCAACAGCATTGTGGGTGGCTTTGAGCTTCTTCTGGGGCTTCGTAATAACATACAATGAATTGAAAAATGACTTCATGGAGAGACTACAGCTTGGCTTTGGAGGTATTGATTGTCAATTTGGGGGCGCAGCCCGCTTGCTTCCACTTCTGTTGAAAATAGGGTTGCCAGATGCGTTTTGTAAAAATACCGGTCATTTTGTCAACAGTGACAGTTCTACGAGTAGCCTAGGTTGCATTCGTAAGCGCATATTTAATGGCACTGGATTCTCGAATTTAAAAAACGCTTTTTTGACAATGCATTTATTTTTCATGTTATTTTCTTTACAATTTCATGAAACTCCCACGATGGTTGGTTTGAAAATGTTTCAAACGGTGTATAAACGTAAGCTTTGTGAGCATAGTCTATAGCCCTATGCTAAGCATGAGCAAACTAACCGACTTTGAATAAAAAATGAAAACTACAGTGTTTAACGTGAACGGAGGCGTTTTGTTAAACTCTACACAAATAATGCACTTTGTAAAATTCCAATTTTACATGTTGCATATCAATTTCTGAAATGAATATCTTTCTGTACAATCTGATGGTATTTGCTTTTCTGCGGTAGTATTGCCCGCATGAACACCATAACACAAATAAGAATTTCTTGCGTGCTACATTTACTTCAGTTTACAAAAAACATTTTCTAGCTCACCTGAAGCTCTTGAAAAACTTTCTCACTATACATTCTGGACCACTGCGACTGGCTGAGAGATGACCTTTCGATTGATTCACTGGCCCTTGCTTGCGCCAGTGATAGCCCGCTGACGAAATAATACCTCTGTTCAATGCAGCTGGCGTGACTGTAAAAGGTTCGCTTGTCTCTACAATGTCACTGTCGTCCTGTCCATTTCTCTGATTTTCCTGCATTCTGCCTGCGATAGCCTACCGTAGTAATTCAGACAACAACCACACCTACGCCAGTTACACGATTAAATTGCCAAAAGAAATGGTCGTACAGATCACGTTCAGGACAACGGAAGATCCTAAGTAGGCTACGACTAAACAAAGAAAGAGGAAAAACGGATAGACGATGAGTGTTGTCAAGGCACAAGTAACAATTTAACCTTATATGAACGTCGCTGAAAGAACTGTCGTGACAAGATTCACTGCTGGAGTCATTTTAATTTGAGAAGTTCTGCGTTAGTTCTTTTTGCACTTACTGCAAATTATTTGTTTTTAAAATACCGGCTTCAGGCACTGGTTTTCAAAATACTGGCTTCTTACCGGCCTCTGCTAAATTAGCCGTAAAATTCCGGCCATCTGGCAACCCTAGTTGAAAAATGTCACAACTTTTTTTAATAACCTGGTCTAATGGGATTGATGTTTTTTTCTTCAAATCAGCGATCCAGTGTCGGAAAATGTGAAACGGTATTTAAAGACTTGATTGAAAATCTGCCTTTATAAGTGGCGTTAAATATATTTTAGGGAAATATGCTTTAAGGCCCAATGTAAATCTGTCATGCGATTATAAGATCGTTTTTACGATAGTCAGCAAAGCTACCTAAAATGGGAGTAGTGTCCTGGCAAATGCCTTTCATTCACGTGTTGTTTTTGAATTGTTGCTTCAGCAATAAATAAGTCTTTCATGTACATTTAAATGCACACGTTTGGCTTGGAAACATGATCGTCATTTAGCTTTTTATTTGAGTCCTATCGTGGGACCTGAGTTGTCACTTCCAAGTCTAAGAACAACCGTTCTGTTTCTAACCAGGTCGAGAATGCGTTTCAGACACTGTTCTTCACTGATTTCGTTATGGATAGCCAAAAACAGTGGCAAACGCTTGCGCGCAGCATGCTTTTATACCTTTTAAATAAATTTTTGTAGATATACGAGATCTGTGTAGCCTGTGAAAAACGAGGCCCACTGTTTGGGACCCGTTTCAAACGTTTTCTGAATTTAATGATATAAAGCGCTTTCAAACTGTGGTTATTCCCTGAAAAATAGCATAGTTTGACCAACAAAATGGCCACTTTTTGACCTACAAAAGATAACCTCTTTTGTGTGACACACAACGATTGTCGCAGATAACGTTTGGTATTTAAGCAAGTGAAGACATTTTGGCGCCCCCCAATTTGACTGCCCCCCCAAACGCCAGGTCTGGATCCGCCACTGATTGAAATGGTCTCCATGAATTTGATTTAAAGGGTTAAAAGACTTTGCTCTGACATTTGCTCCGCTTTGCTCTCCAACTTTTATCAGGGTTTATTGGGGGTGCGTGACCCACAAATGTTTAAGAAACGCTGCTTTAAACGGTGTTTGAATAACATTTTGAAAATACATTTTTTGTTAGTTGCGATCATAGTAACAGCGGATTCAGATTTATTTGAGCTTTGGGGACATCAGAAAGGAGCACCACATATTCCATTGGATCAGAAGCAGACTATATTGCGTGGCAGACTGTGTGAGATGAAGAAAAAGGAGCTTATAGAAAAGGAGAGAAACAATAATTTATAGCGTAACAGCCCCAAGACGAGATCTCGTAAATTCAGCGGACCACAAACTTCTAAATATAATTGGCTGTGTCCACGGACGCATGGGCGTCGGAAGGATTTTTTCCAGGGGGGGGCCAGTAGGGGATTTTCCCAAAATTTTTTCCAGGGGTGGCCATAATGGTGAGATTTGTTTTTTACCCCTCGAAATTGAAAAACAACCTTTTTTTGCTAATATTTTCAAAATCCAGAGGGCCAAGGCCCCACCCTGTCCCCCTTCCGACGCCCATGCACGGACGTAAACATCCGGAAATTTCTACGGATACCAAAATAATTCTTTGAGTAAAGCTGCGTTAGCCGATATTCTGACACATGGAAAGGTTAGGGAAAACTAAACATTTAAATTCCTCACTGGTTTCTTCACCAAAGCTCACGAACCACAGTGATGGAATTTCTAATCTGCTTAGAAATTATTATAATTACAGAGATTGTCACCGTTATAAGGTAGTGTTATCGTCCAAACGGCGAATCTAGTTGATGGTTGAGTAGTGGAAAAAAAGATTGACCAAGCACGTTATCTTCTATAGAGGGGCAAGGTGTTAGGAATTTCCGTGACGTGCCATCAAATTGCATTTATCCCAGTCTGAATTCAATAAATTTATGTCTTCTACATCCTCCACTACTGCGATATACAACGCGAATTAGCCTTTGCTGTGATTTTGTGACACGGGAAGTTTACATGACTATTCAGGATACAACGTTGGAAAATTACGTGGAAAACAACCCTTTGAACAAACGGGAAGTGACTTCTATAAAATTGCAGGTCACGGAAGCGTGCTGACATTTGGGCAACAGTCTGGAACAAACTGCAATCTGATTTAAAGTTCAAGTGCTGTGCTCCACACACAAAAAACTTTGTTATTGAATAACTGTTGGTTAATACCTTGCACGGATGGTGGCATTGGTTTAGTTGCATTGCAGAAGACTCGGAGAACTGATTTGTTGCATTAGTTTCGTTTAAATAAAATTTTAATGAACTTTGTTTTCATAAAATAAGAAAAAGAAATAAAAAACAGAAAATAAAAAAGTGTTCACAAAATTTTTAAAAAGTTTGCTGATCGCTTCGACTGCGTCACCTTTGTGGAGACTAATTATTTGGGTTTCATGTCGTAAAATTCTTTTGTTTGTCAAAAGAAGCAGAATAAGAAAAAGTATTGACACACTGAGCGTAGCTGGCCAGACGTGTGATGTTTGTGAATGTTGATAGAACTAGTTCAACAGCCCCAGTGATCGATTCCTGCGGAAGTCAGCTCATTTTCAGCATAGAGTGTGCAGCAATAATTTGGCTTTCTCTAGTTAATGCATTCATGAAGATGAAGTTATTCAGGGTGCCAAAAGGGAGAAGTTGTAAGATAGTTTATCTGTCAATTTAAGGCAGGGGTGGGGATCCTGCGGCCCGCGTGAACATTTGATATGTCCCTCATCAGAATTTTCGTTACCCAATTTGTAGTACAAGATCGCGTCAAAACGAAGCTTTGTCATAAGCAAGTACTTAAGATAATATGTAATAACAAACCTCTATCCCTTGTAGCAAGAAAAAGGTAGAATTTTAGGGTAAAATAAGTTATTTGCGGCCCGCCAGCGATATAATACATAGTTTATACGGCCCGTGATAGTAAATAGGTTCCCCCACCCTTGATTTAAGAGAAGCAGGCAACCCCTGGTCAGGCAAGTTAGAAACTAAACAGAAGCTTAGTTTGAAAAAAAGCAAAAAAAGTTCCTTTAGGCTAGGGGTGCAAACACAGGGCATCTGAGAGAAATTGTTCCAAGGGAACGATACCGGATCCCCCAGCAGTGGCGTAACTAGGATGGGTAAGGGGGCCATCTGCCCCCGGGTGTAGCATTTTAGGGGTGCCAAATTGAGGTCGAAATATTACGTAACAATTACGAAATATCAAATTTTAGTGGATGCTAATAATTACGATTCACAAAATGTCGAATGCCAGCAGCTGCTACCCAGTTGCATAATCTCATCACGATCACCAAGGCTCCTAAATGAGCAGTGTCCGTGAACTCTGCTTTCCCGTCCCAGTGTGACCCAGCTATAGAATGAGAGCAAAGTTGGAAAGTTCGTAACCCTGACTATCTGAAAGCATAGCGGCTTAATCGTGATTCAAACTAGATGCGGGCGCTGATTGCTCGAGACACAAGCTCCACTTGTGTCGTAACCAGGCTCCACGAGAGAGGGGTGCAGCCGGTGCGGTGCGCCAATTAGGTCCAGGCCCGTAGCCAGGTTTTAAGGTTTGGGGAGCAAAATACATTTTTAGAGGGGCAAGATTTTTTTTTTGTTGTATGTTCAAAACAAATTTTCTGGGCACAACAAAATTTGGAGGAACAAACAATTTGAGGGGTCACTGCCCCCGAATGCCCCCCGTGGCTACAGGCCTGCCATGGCCCATGCGAGTCTTGGGGGCCCATCAACCTCCAAGTTCAAAAGTTAAATGGACAAATGCCAGAAGTTTTTATTGCTATCGTTTTATTTATACAGTCTATGCAAATGAAGTGACTAAAGTTGTTTTATAGCCGTTACACATGGAATTTCTGTGATTTTTAATGGCAGATATCACACCTAAGAAGCGGATTCGCTTTGTTACACTTTCGGAACACTGAGAATATACTCAAACAGCCATAGCAAATTGCAAAAAGTATGCAAGGAAGACGAGTTTTGATTTACAGCAGGGGCCGGCAACTTTTTTTGCACTGTGGATCGGTTTCAGCTTGGCATTCTATTTTTCGGACCGACCCTCAATAAAATAATGAATATTTGGCAAATGCAAATTTAGTACAACTCGTACGTCATCACGGGACTGCTTTAGTGAGAGATCTCAATGTGTTAGTAAAACAATTTTCAATGTGTTAGTAAAACAACCCCAAAAGAAGATGTTCTGGGGCAGTTTTAGCTTTTCAGGAGTAGGTTCACTTATACCAATTGAGGGCCGGAACCGAGTTTCAGGGGGAACATATCCCCCAACGTTTGGACAAAGGAGGACACAATATCATTTGTCCCTGCCAATATTTTGTGATAAAAAATAATGTAGTTGTACAAATTTCGTCAATGCCAGTCATTGAAGTCTCAGAGACACATGTTTTTTAATTAGTGGAATTGCATTATGTAACTGCCAATTATTTGAAGAGATATATGTTCATTGTTCATAAATTCTACTTTTGATGTGTTGCTTGTTTTTTAAAGAATAATTGAAGTGTTATGTCTGTTTTATCTACTTTGAGATACGTTGAGATAAAGTAGATAAAAAAAGAATGATTGAAGTGTTGTGTTTGTTTTATCTGCCTTGACAAAGAACTCTAATACTAAAGTTTTGTGTATTTAATAAGAAAGCAAATTCCTAGTAATCATTGTCAAGTACTAGCACAGTACTATGCAACTGCTATAACACCACGGGCGTAGCCAAAGGGGCACTTGGGCCATGGTCCCCAAAAACATCGTGATTACGATGTTGACGTAGGGTATGATGAGATGTTAACGCTGCATTTGGTTGTAAAGGTCAGGAGTTTTACGGTCGATTGGAAGCCTCGAAATATTGGGTAGCGTAGGATACTCTGCAAGTTAAATCCAGTCGTGGAAGCTACCAGTGATACAAAGATGGTCGACATTGAGCCACTGCGGTACATAAGACCCCGGCATAGATAAATTAATTTCTTGAAAAATTATGTGGAAGCAGATGATATATTCGATATCTTGAACGCTCATTTCAAGTTACATAATTTTTCAGCTTCTCACATTGTGGACCGCCAAACAAGACCGGGCTCTGGGCATCATGACACTTTCCGCCTCCTCTCACCGTGTCTTTTTCTAGGTATGGAAAACAGGGCGGGGGTGCAAAAGTTACAAAGCCAGTTCCAGTTTGATGATATTAACACGCTTACTGAGAGCAGCCAAATTTTGCAAAATTGATTAACCCTGCAACTTTCAGTGGCACGCAGAAACCAGCATATTTTACTTTTTCAGTGATTCATGTGATTGAGAGTATTACATTTCATTTATCAAAGGTATATTTTTGTCACGCAGGTAAACATTGGTCAGCAGCGATGGCACTGCAAACCACCCTTAGTTTACAAAGAATAGTTGGTTTGTTGCTTTACAGCTCACTTTCGCAATTATGCTTTAACCATTTTACCAGCTCTCTTGAGCTTACTTGTCAAACAACCGCATCCAGTGACAATTCTTTAAGACAAGGAGTTCCAGGTAAACGCGGACCTATTGGTCCAATAGGTCTTCAAGGACCCCCTGGACCCAAAGGAGAAAAAGGAGAACCTGGTTCTGATGTTAATGTTCAGGTCACTCTTCGAGAACTTCGGCAGAGGGTGGAAGAATTAGAAGCTAAATTAGGTAAACACATTTTCGTTTGTGGTGGTATTATCTCAAAAAAAAAAAGTTACAGTCCTTGCCTTAAATTGAACTGGACCGCCCAGCCCACCAAAAGTTCACGGGTCACACAAATTGCTACTGAGACTAACAGAACTTTTTAATAGATTTTTGTTGCCATTATCTTGTCACTAAACGACCTACAATGGTTCTGATGTTTGGTGCGGATAAGCAAGCTTTCGAGCATCTCGACCTTGTAGTGATCACTTTATTTTTGTTTAATGTTGACTGCCTTCCGACCGCGGTTTATTTGGATTTTACTGAAACCTCAATTGAGTCGGAAAAAAATCTGAACTTCTAAGTAAAAATTGGCAGCATTTATTGCCAATTTTGCGTTTCGTCCTATACCTATTTCAGGTTTCCTATGCCTAGCTCAACCTTTTCTTACATTTTTTGTTGAATTCCCTCCACATGAGAGTCGCCCTTACTTCGCGCCAAAACATCGCAGCCAAAGATCGTTCTTGTTAAACTCAACTCCCATTCGTCATTGGTCTCCCAGCAAAGCCACAACCAGCTGATGTTTTCGGGAGGAGAAATGATCGCAAATTGTTGTTTCACCGAAAAACTAAAAACCTTTATGTACATATCAAACAGTTTTGAAAATTTCGAGAGGCGGAGATTTCTCGGTTTCCCCCTAATTGCGAGCTTGCCAGTCTGTCTCCAAGTACCTATTCGAAATGAGCAATGATGTGTTGACTTCTACAAGACTCTCCCTTACTTCTCAACAATAAGATTGCAAAAACAAATTCAGAGTTGTGTATGCATTGCCTCTATGCGATTACGCAAGCAGTCATAAGATGTTGCATGAGCGATTTATGCGTTTCTCGAGCATTTTCTACAGCATAGATAGACTGTAGTATAGAGTCTATACTACAGTATGTTGGTGTATGTGTGCTTCTCAGAAAAATGCAAGCGGTAAGGTGTCAAGACAGGCCTCCTCGTGGCTTACAGTATGCCGTTTCATGGCAATACACTTGATGATTTGATACTGACTGTGAAAAACAAATAGATTACTTCCTAAAACCAACCATACCGCAATCAACAATAGACGTATAGTCACATCTCTGCACTGCCTTTTCTGCCACATATACCTCGTCAACGTATTAATCAGTCAACTTTATCAATATCAGGCAATGCGTCATTCTGGTTTGAACTGGTGTCATCCGACTCATGATATTTCGGATTTGAGTCGAACACATGGGTGGTGGAACCTTTTTCAAAGTGGGGGGGCACAAGTGCACGTCAAAAAAACTATATAAAATTTTTGTGGTTTGAAGTGGTAACTGTGACGTCATAAGCATTGAATCATGACGTCATTACCTACACACCATATGAAAGTCTAAATCACACTATTTGAGAAAAAAATTAAACCACTATGAAAACGTATCGGTAAACCACCTGAAATTCGAATAGGCTATTACAGGGGCGCCCCAGGTTAACAGCGTCACTGGGGCTCATCATACGATTTATTCTGACTGAATAGAACCTTTCGACGCTTGCGTCACTGAAATTTCCATTTGCTCTCATTCTGGCTGGCATTATCGTTGCTCTGCGACGTTAGTTACCAGTGCCGTGGCAAGGCAGCCCCGTACAGGGTTGCTAATTTGTTTTTTTTGAAGCCATATTTTGAAATTCTGGCTTTTTTGAACGCCTTTGGTTTTTTTGGAAATCAACAAAAAGCCAATCTGGCTTTTTCTGGCTTTTTTCAGTCGGAAAGGCTTGGCTCTGGAAAAACATTGTCAGAGCTGCATATTCATTAAATCTCTCCTGAAAAGAGTCTATAACCATGCAGAGTGCGCAGAATATTGGAAAAACTTTATTTTTGCCCTAAAAGTGATCAATGTTATTGATAAGAAACAAATGTACGACAGTGTAATTATGGGGAAAGAAAATGTTTCCAAGGAGTGGAATTGTATTATATCGATGTTTCTGACGAGTTTTAATGTCTCTTTTGTGTTTGGTTATGCATGTATTATCTGTATATGCCGTAAAACTACTATCTGGCTTTTTCTGGCTTTTTTTCGAACACGGTCTGGCTTTTTTTGGTGAAAACAGGTTGGCAACTCTGTACAGATAGAGAGACTAGGTTTCTACTTTCTAGTTCAACGTTAAGAACGTTTTCGTGAAAGCTGCTTAAGACAGTTTATGCATAGTTGAAACGAAGGAAGGCTGTTGTGTCTGTTTATTATATATATGTCTGTGAAGACTGTGTTAAGACAGCCTAATTTAAAGTATCCACCAGAAAACCGGGGATAATCTCGATAAGTTTAACGCTCACTTGCTCGATCTTAAAAAGCCTCTTCAGATTTTATCTCACTTGCTATATGTCATGATGAAGATGGATGGTGTCAGATTCCAATAAACTCGTTCTTATTAGAAGTGAAGGCAGAGGGAGTGTTGGGAATCAGTTAGTTCTACGCACTGCTTCCACCTATCAGCTTTTGGTGAAAGCACCAAGTTGATTACACTGAGACTGGCTATTAAAATGATGAGGCTGTACAGCGATCACCAGGTGCTCTGTGATCGTCAGGATGCAAATCACAAACATTAATGAGACTGCCGGTTTTACATATTGTCGTATACCAGGGGTGTGCAACCTTTATTACTGAAGGACCAAACGCAGTCAAACAAATTAGACCGCGAGCCGCGCCTTCGTTTCACACAGGCTGTCTATAGTACTAGTGACCGGCATAAAAATCCACTTTGTTGTATTGCATTTGGCCCGCTGGCCGCAGTTTGGACACCCCTGTCGTACACTATAACTGATACAAGTACGGCAACTACATCAAACAGGTAAATTACATCATGAATAATTTCCTATCACATCACAAGAAGAGATATTTGTTTCGCTTCACTGATGATAACAACTAACAAGTGATAAAGTTTGTTTTCACTTATTTTGCATTGACAGTTCATTAAAGTTATTTTCTCCTTAGTTGCACATTATTAGTTTAGCTTCGTTAGGTTTTGACATAGCGCTGCTCAAGGGACTAATTTGCAGCTGGCTCGAAAAAGCACGCATCTGCCTAAATGCTTGCTGATATTAAAGGGCCCCATCTGGATTTTTTTGGGGGGATCCAACTGCCTTTCACACGGCTCTGCTAGTTACGTAACAATAAATAAGGAGTTCGCGTGATAACTTCTCCACTGTTGAGTAACGTACTTCACAGAGCAATGATAACGCCAGTAAGTCCTCTGCGTGCCAAGGCTGTGGAGCCGGTACTCAAATTTCAGGCTCCGGCTCCAGACATCTAACTTTTTTGGCTCTGACTCCAACATCTAGATTCTAGAAGCTTTTGGCTCCGGTTCCTACTCCAGAGCAATGTGGTCCCAAAAATCAGAAAAAAATTGTATTATTTGTATAATTCGCTTGTCCCACAAACTATCGCTGTGGATCCGGAACCCAAATTTCAGGCTTCGGTTCCACCATCTAAAAGTTTTTGGCTCCAGCTCCAGCCATAAAAAATTGCTTCAATTCCGGCTCCACAGTCCTGCTACGTATTAGGTGCATTCATGTTAGCCCGAGTTGCTGGTCAATTTATCGTTCGTTTGAAATTATTCTCGAAAGGGAACTGTCCATTGGATTGGAATTCAAATCCAATGTTCTATACAAATCCATTGCTTCAAAAAA
>JGI24022J15233_10007378_pt1 | contig 12107 bp, 5 predicted proteins | sample Ectturendosymbi2_FD_15233 | JGI IMG/M metagenome (IMG submission 15233)
GTTGGTTGTTATTTTTGAAGCTCTTTCAAATGAGCCCACTTTCATCATATTTTATGAGGGTGGGTGAACAAGGGTGTTCAATTAAGCATGGAATGACCCCATGGTTATTACTATGACTTAGTTTTTAGCTGAAAGCCACTTCTACTTACATTAGTGAGCTGCGCTGTTGAGACAGAAACTCGTGTAGGCTACTTCGTTCATAGCTGAAAAAACTCTTTGGCAATAACTTACAATGATGATCTACTCTAATCTAAAACATATCAAGCACCAACATTTTTGTTTACTATTAATAAATACATTTAAAAAATGAGACATGTTTCATCAGAAAAACGACAGGCTTCCTCGTATTAAAACAACAAAATCCTGCTCATCATCACACAGTTCCAAAACACAAGTTGCCTGAGAATTGAGATGTCGTCACTTCCTCAGTCTTAAATTCGCAGAAATGTCCGAAACCCCCTCTGCCACAGCGTGTCACGTCAGGCTGATATTAGCAAAAACTTCGTCTTCTCAGAACACACGATTTTTGCAGCCTTCAGGATGCAGGTCTTCACGATCTCACCCTCACAGTATGGCTTTGATGCTAACGCTATGTCATTAGCAATAAGGTAGCTAGCCAGGGTTGCCAGATATCTCTCGAGAAAAAAAGCCAAACCACGTCTGAAAAAAAGCCAAATTGTTAAATAAACATGAAATTTAAAGTTTTTTATTAGTTGTAGGACATTTTAGAAGAATAAAGTTGTAGCACTGGCTCTACACTCTACAGGAACAATTCCAAATTTTCATCTTCCACGTTTTCTAGTGTTTCCACTCGAACCTTTGGCGTTATCGATTGCCAGATATGCTACAAATTTATTCTTTTATGGGTTTCCAGACAACTTTTAAGAAAAATACACCAAGCACTGTTTAAAATACCAAATAACAATTTTCAGCAAGACATTTAAAAAGCCAAAACACCAGTCTGATAGTATGTGCCAACTGCCTCCAGAAAAAGCCAAATATTGAAAAGAAAAAGCCAAAAAGCCAAACAGTTTTTTTTACGCCAACTGCCTCTAAAAAAAGCCAAATTTACCAAATTTGGCGTCAAAAAAGCCGATCTGGCAACCTTGTAGCTAGCCTTCACATCTGCTGCACTTATATCTGGTCTACTGGTAAAAACGGATTGCTGTTTTTTCAAGCCTGCTATCAATTCCTTTACCTTGTCTCTCCTCGGTTGCCCTTGTAAGCCACGGTACCTTTCGCCATAATGAGTCTCGTAGTGGTGTCGAATGTTATATTTTTTCACCACTGAAACCTGCTGTGAACACACCAAACATACAGATATCCCATTCACAGCCGTAAAAACATAGGAAATGGACCGAATGTGTTGGAAAACTCTGCATTTTTGTCAACTTTTCTGTTTCGACAAAGACATTTTGGGAAACGAGGCTGCCACGGAATAGAGAATAAAGGCTAAATTGAGCGATTTAGGGAAAAGCAAAAGCTCAAGTCTGAGCAAGGAAGTGCCACAATACAATTTCCTTGTCTCATGTTTTCACGAAAAACTACAAACATGTCCTCCCCGTTTTCACTGCAGGTTGACATATTTGAAACAGGAAGTTGCCTGATCCGGTGGTTTTTATTACCATTTCTGTGCATTTTTTGACACTAGAAATCCGGCGATGTCCATTTCGACATTTTTTATGATTCAATGCGCTATTTTTTGCAGTTACTGCGTTTTACCGATTCTCAAATTTGACCCTGTCAAACAGATTTCTGTGTAGTTTATTTTTTGGTCAATAATTGGAATAAAAGCTTTACTTAGCAAATTTTAGTTAAAGTTGTACTTAGAACTCCGAAGGTTTCGCAATCGACATCACTGGAGCTCAAGGTATATATTTTTTTCCGGAGTTCTAGTGTTAAACTTTATCAACAGTAGTTGTACATTTGCATGTTCATACATACCTGTCTGAAAGTTCAAACCGGTGTGAACATGCAAAAGGAAATATGCAGAAAACGGAAAAATTTCACGTGAGAAAACAGTGGAAACAATAAAAAACAAGCAATTGTGCTCAGGTTTCAAGTAATTGAAATCTGGTCACCAGTCATCGAAGTATGACTGGATAAACTTGTCAAACAAATGAAATTTTTACTTTACGAAATCATCCCGCGGGCTGGATTCAACCTCGCAACGGACTGGTTTTGGCCCACGGGGCATATGTTTGACATCCCTGGGCGAGACACTGCCTTTGGTCATGGTCATGTGACAAGTACAATACGCAAAGAAGCAAGGGTTTAGGTTTAGCCTACAGTTCACACATTGACAATGCAAGGAAGAAGCTGCTAAGAATTTGCCATCACTGAGAGCATAACATTACATTACTTGTGTATAAGACTGACCCATGTACAGATGTCACAATCAACTGAGACAGTCAAGCTGTCAAAACTTGTAATGTGACCAGTTCAGCCAAACAATTTCGGCTGGTGGCAAAATAGCTCCAGGAGTGTATATTGTACCTTATAAAATAATTGTAACTTGTGAAATTATTTCTTTGTTTTTTGTGGCCTGAAGAAAAATATGCACTGTAATGTCTTTCAGCTGTAGTTTGAAAATGTTTGTCTGAAGGCAAAATACCTCCAGGAGTGGTTATTTTGCCTCATGAGGCAAAATAGATACTGCTTGAGTATTACAAAAATATCGGTATTCGCATCGGATATCGGCATTGAAAATTGAAAAACATCGGTATCAGCCCAAAAAAAACTCATCGGTCGACCTCTATTTGTGTCACTACAAGAAGAGGCCAAGGCCTCAACCGAAACAAACTTGCTTAGATTTTTGCTGGTGGTTTGTATCAATTTTCACCTGTTAGAAAATTGACAAAAGAAACAGCCGGACTCAGATGACGTTAGTGACTGACGAATGTAGCAGGCATGTTTTGCCTACTACAACATAAAACTGTATCACAAAAAGGACACATAAAAATGATCAAAACGAGCTCAGAATCGGTGTCAGAAAACTGAAACAAATGCTGACAAAACACCAAAACAAGTCAAGCATGAAGCACAAGTCGACAATGAGCAAAACCATATGCTGAACATGCGCTGATTATGCCTTTACCCATACATCCGACCATAACCCAATCATAAGGAAAGCCAGACGCCCCACCAAGAAATGACACGAGGCAAAATACCTCTGGGGATTGCCTGGGGATTCTATGGGGCTTTCCACATAAACCCAGTATAAATAGGGCGATTTTGGGTACTAAAATTCAGACTGGTTCACCCAGCTTCGGCGAAAAGGTACAGTCTTCTTCGGGAGTTTAAACCCTTAAGGTTTGACTTCAGAAGTAAAACAACTCTGCCTCCTTGCACACCACTTGGCAGGTTAAGCTGTAGAGCTCTATGTGGTCAGGCTGCTGACGCTTACCTCTACAATCAAGAGTTTTTAACTGGGTAAGGCCTTGAGATAGGCTTGCTCCGGACAACACGAGTGGCATGTGCGGGCGGAGCTATGACACTCAGGGCCGTAAAATTGGAAACTCCAAAACACTGTTTCCTCCAGTTTGACAAACAAAACATGTCAACCAACCACCCCTTGGTTGACATTAAGTTTTAAGTCACACCCAAACGCACTATCTGAAAAACGTGACAGTTACAAAGGAAACTGGCTTACTCTGTGATTAATGACAGACTGCCTTGTCGATAGACTTTACCACGATCTGACTCATTCAAAGATCGAGTTAGAGGCGAATGGTTGATGTAAACCAAAATGAATTTAGAAATGTATTATTGAGTTATTGATACTTTTGCAACATAGGACAGATTTGCTAGTTGCAGAAGTGGTTGCATGAATGTTCTTGTGTGAGACTTTGATTCGAGAGTTCTTTGTAAGTCATCTAAATTTATATTGGTGAGTACCTGTTGTTGATAATTTTTATGTATCATCTTTAAATCAAATAAAAAGCATAGCAAAATAATATTGATTGTGCTAATAGCCGGTATTATTTGTATTCAAGCATCAGAACTAGGTAGGGAGGTCAAGCAAGCGAGCGAGACTTGTGAATACCGTCCTTGATACAGTAATGAAGCGAACTCACGTATAAGATTACTGCTGTATCTAAATACAGTCTTTCTGTCCCACCATAGACAGAAAACCATGTTATACGACGTCATTGACTGAATCCTCTCGAACAAAATTATTGACTGCACTTTTGGCAGGTAACCCTATTATTTTGGCTATGCCAAAAAGTGATTCAATATACGAAATATAAAAAACGGAAGAAATTATTAATATATTTATCAGAAGCTCTTGGTGCCCCTAGAAAAAAGGCAAACAACCATCAATGCGAAAATCACTGCCCTAAACCTAAGCTTTTTTGAAAAAGTGGATAAACATAATTCCTACCACATGTGTAAGCTCACTAGTTATGTCAAAGAAATGGTGTGAACAGAACCAACAAACATTCGCACAGTAGGCATAGACACTAACCACGTTACTATGTTCATGTTGCTACAAGAACTCAACGTTGTATGTGGACAAAGGTGGATACAGTTCGAATTGCAAAATAGTCTCAGAGGAGCTTTTGCTATTGATGGCAAAATATACACTACCATTTAGCAAATCTGGGAAATTGGATCACAATTAAATTTTTGGTAGGTTCATAATAATCACATCAAAACAACAAAAATTTTCTTAGTCCGAATCCAGTCGTGATCCGCTAATTTAAAAAAAATTGCAGTCCGATCCAGTCCTGACCCGGCCAAAATTTACTTCAGTCCTGATCCAGTCCGATCCAGTCCTGTCCGTGCTCATCTCTGCTACTTATCTGTCATTTTGGCTCCTTTCGGATCAGTGTTTGGCTACTTCTGGTTAAAAACATCTGGCAACCCTGCTCTGGCTCCTGTGCACCTCTGGTTTGCTGTTATGCATGAGCTTGGTGGTCTCTGGTCTGGTGAATTCAGGATCAGGGGTTTCACTTCACCTCAGTGGTGTACAGGATCCGGATTTTAGAGTCCATTCCGGCCGGATATTAGGATTTTTTTGGATTGGGTTGGATATCGTTTCCGATTCAACCGGAACCGGATTATCCAAATGAAGTAAATTGCGGCCAAGCAAAGAAACTATATGTGGAATAATAGTTTTATCAGGAATAATCGCGACTTTTCGTATTAACATATTAACCACCATCTTCTTTTCTAGTGTTGCAGTTGACTGCATCGCCTTGAACTACTGAGGCAAGCACAAGAGAAAGATGGCAATTCGTGGCATTAAGTAACAGGAAAGCAACCAGCAGCAATAGAGCTCCCGCGACGAGTTCACTCTACTATTACTAGGTTGCACTATCATTATATAGGGATAAGAGAATTACGAATCTCGCTTGTGGTGACTATCACAGTGACTTGCTACTCATGGGCACCATCTAGCGGTGACTATTTATTTACAAGTGGCGCCATCTTCTGGCTGCCACACTAGGTTCTCTTGATAAAATGCAATGTTACTTGATTCTCGAGATCCTAGCTTAATTTCATCCGAACCATCACCGTCAGTTTGACAGCCTTCTCAGCGTCTTTTTTATTTACGTGGGGAAATTGAAAACTTTATGTTCCAAAAATCATTTTCGGATAAGCTTGAACTTTTTGCATTAAAGTTATGAAAACAGTTGAAAGTGGCAATACTTATAACCAGGGTGTTATACAGTTATTACATTGGTCCTGCCCGCTTGAGATTGAATTTGCCTGAACTGGCCCCTGAAGTGAAACGAGTTTGACAACCCTTGTCTAGCCATACGGCACCGTATGGCTAGCTTCTGGGGCTAGTCACCCGGCACTCTCTTCAGGGCCCACTGTGATTGGTGGAAGCGGTGGTGTGCAGCGTTGCGGCGCGGTTAAAGCCGTGAAGAGCGGTGAAAGTGTCAGTGTTGCCATTTTAGTGTTTTTTAAACCAAATCTGGTTTATTTTACAATCGTTTGGTTGATGTTAACACCCTGGTTATACCCAACAAACCGCATCAGTGTATCACATGTATCACAACAAGAATGTATTCACTCATGGTTTTATTGGTATAGGTTTAAGCACTGTGATATTTAATTCAACAGGGGTTTATATCAATAATCGTTAGTTAAAGCACATAACATTTGTAGCAGTGCAGTGGCTGCTACATGCGACGTGCTAAGCATAACATCCCAAGTAGCACGAAAGCTACGGGGAGCTCCCTTCAGCCTAGTGCGTAAGTGCGCAGGCAAGCCGCTTCTTCACATTACTGCAAATATCAGGGGTTAACAACAGGGGTTTCTAATATATTTCCTTATGCACAGATTTTATTGTATTTATCAAGGGTTAATACGCAGTACTATTATAGCATCTGGAAAGAGAGTGAGAAAGTAACCCAAATTATTAAACAACAACACATAACCAGCTTAACGATATTGGCTATACTTTGAATTTGCCAGGCCCCACAAGTTCGCCAACTAGCTATCCAGTTTGGTGAGCCCACTACTGGTTTAGGTGTTGACCCTGGAATAGCCCAGATCTCAATTGATCCTACTATGCAGATACACATATATTTATGCCTGTTTTGCTGTATTCTCATTGGTTGATTTCGTTCACGTGATTACACACTAGGTTTCGTCGTTTTCGCTATCACTCATTGAGCGTGTGCGTTTGGTATGATCGGATATTCGTGACGTCACTTTTCTAGGAATTATGGTTTTCGAAATCGTAATAATTTTGATTGCAATTTTTATCGTAATTTGGATGGCGTTTTTGTTATTAATTATTTTCTTCGTTTGGATCGAAAATATTATTAATGTTTTCATTTGGATTATTGATATAATTGTTTTTATAGGGTTTTAATTACTCTCTCTCTTAACATCATTGCACAGTAAATACGCAAGTACAATTTTACAATATATAATGTTTTCAGTGTCTGTCTGCTTTTGACTTGATTCGGATTCATCAATAAACTTCGGAGTTACGTTCCTTGGTTATTTTCGTTTGTAATCTGCGTCTTCTTTTAGGATTATTTCAGGATCACAAGATGTTTCGTGTTGAGGAGTAAAACGAACTGAACACATGGTTTGTTCTGAGTCAGACAAGGAATCCACGAGACATCCAAACGATGTCTCATTTTCACTTTGTGCCTATTTACACAAGTACAATACAGGGCACAAACTCATTCAAATATAATGAAGAAATGTCATTGATGTCTTTTTCAAATGCCCTATGAAACAATATAGGACCTTTAATTTAGTTTTTTGATGAATTTGGGTAGAATGTGAAGTCATTGGGAAAACTGAATACCATTGGCAGCATTTAGTAATTGTCCCTTGGTAGAATGTTGCTGACACAGTAGCACATTGGACTAAATTTATTGGTATGAAGATGCCATCGGAGAAAACACATACAAAAACTGGCTGGTTTTGCTCAAGGCATTTTGAGTAGCCTATACCACGTTCTTACGCCGAAATGGAACAAGTATTCTGCCAGATGAACGTTGTAAAATTAAAATTGGGAAACAGAATCAGTGCAGAACTGGTAAATGCAATTTTGAATATCAGGACTGCATTGAAAAGAGACAATGTTTTGAAACATGTTATGATTGTGACTGAGATTCCAAAAGCAGTGACTATGGGAATTTTATTGGCACTAGTTTGGTATGCAATGAAAACAATATTGCTGAAAGTTGTGTCAAGGTAAATATTGGTGACTGATTCTGCAGAATAAGATTCCAATTTGCATATTCTCATAAATATGTTTTTTATGTGGGTTAATTTCCTCCTCAAATTCTTTTATTCTGTTTTTTTTTCAGGCTCATCTGGTTTATTTCAGGGAAACCAAGGTGGCAACACTGGAGAGTGGTGATGACCGATGAGCATCTTTGCCCTGAAGCGCGTTGTTGAGTAGAGAGCGTGTTGAAGGAGCATCTCTGTCGTAATGCACAAATGCACATCGTTGTGGAAAAATGTAGGCTTACTTTTCGGTCTAAACTGCAGTGCAGCGCTGAGCAGAAAGCCAATGTGCAAAGTTCACATAAATGCACAACAACGGCCATACTAGGTTTAAGGTGTGCAAGGTGAAGGAAGGCATGCAGGCATAAGAACCATGCCATGGCATAAGAAGGTTTAAAAAGTAACGAACTGTAGAGTAGTGTGAGTGAAATGTAGGCTATGCACCGTTGTGTTTGTATGACACTCAGAATCTTTGCTGCTGTACGCTGTTGGTGGCCTTGCAGTATCTACAAAATCTGCAGCACAAAACGCATGCGATATGCGTACTCTTTGTATGTGTGCGGCAATAGGGCATCTGACTGATCTATCTATGTTCCTGTGTAAGCTACTCAAGTAAATGTTGTTGTTGGGGTATGTGTGAGGTAAGATGTACACATTGTTTTACAGAGAGTAGGAACTAAGGGTGAAAGCATAGGCTTGACTATTGCTAAATTTGCACTACTTTTACATGTTACAACAGAAAACGAAAAGTTTATTTGAACAGAAAAATAGGTGCGGATGTACTAGATTAGTGGTTTTCAACCTTTTTTGTACCGCGACCCATTTTAGCAATGCGCTACAACCCAACGAACCGCATCTAAAACTCTAAAGAAAATGTAATGCATTTGTATACATAATATATCTACTCACAACCCCTCTTAAAATAGTTCACAACCATCAGAGGGTCACAACTCCAGGTTGAAAGCCACTACTAGACGAAGTATTAATCCTCTGCATAAGTTCTATGCAGTGAAGTTTCTCTTGTATTCATGGTGGAAGAAACTACAAAGCAACCAGAAAGGTGAGAAAAACATCGTATGCACTTTTTCTTAGTGAGAAAAAAATGAACTTTGTATGTCTTATTAAGGGAAAGTCGATATCTATGACCAACTTCTTGATCAAACGAGCGTGTATTACAACACTGTACAATAATTTTTGTTCAAAGTTCTGCAGCTCGTGCCTTGAGGTTGTGGCATGTTCTCAAGGAAAATTGCGGTGCAAACATCTGGAATCTCAAGAGTTGCATAGGCCTTAGCCTATGCATGCCGTGGCGTGTCATTGAACCCATTTTGCGTCGTAGGCAACAATAAACGCAATCATCGTGGGTTACTTTATTGTAGTAAGGGTTAATAAATTCTTGTTAAGCGCACCTGGAGAGCGTTTATACTATAAGTCTAGTTTGTCATTTTCAGGTTTGGGAAAATCTATTGGCCTTTTACCATTTCTTCAGACTCATAAGTCGTAACAGTGGTAAACGGGGCATCACAAGTGAATTAGCCTGGGGCCCAAGGATGCCGGAACAGCAGTGCAGCAAGAGGGCAGTAAATGAGTTGAGGGCAATGGAAACTTACAAAAAAACAATTGTTACCAATTAATTATGTTTGCTTTCAGCCTTTTGTCAAACAACAACGTTGACCCTAAAAATTATAAAAGAAACCATAGAAGATTTGTTTCAATTCGATCTTGATAATGATAAATCATGAATTATGATACTGTTATGTAAGGGCACCTGTGCATCCGTTGCCACCCCTTTCAAAAGGTCGGGGGTAAGTGCCCTCATCATGTACTCCCATATCGGCAACCATGTTGGGGCCTCGCATCAGCTAAATTAATTCTTGGTCGAAAGCAAATGTTGAATGCTTTTTTTTTGCAATTCTGTTTTCATGTATTCTAATTTGAACTCATGATGTTTTTTTGCAATTGAAAATGATAAACCCTCGTAATCAGGGTCGGATTAACCATTGGGCAAACCAGGCAAATGCCCAGGGCCTTGCGTTTGAATATCAAAAAACTTTTTTGCTGGTTTTTCATGTTTTTAAGCTATTCACCATGCGTCAAAATTGTAGAGCTTTTTGATGAATACGTTTGGTATATTGGTTAAGGAAACTGAAAACTTTGACATTTATCGTTTTTGTGTGACTTGAAATAATTGAACCAAACAGCACCATGCTTTTTGCCCCAAGAATCTGATCAAAATCAATGCATGCATGGGCGTCCGCATAAATTTTTTCAGGGGTTTTTCCTTTCTACAAATAAGTGATATTTAAGAATAGTCAACAGCCTGAACAGCAAGAGCAACAAAAATACAAAAAACTTAGGCACTCTCGCAAAACTGAAAAAACATGTGGGTGTGCTTATTTGAAAAAACATATGAGTGTGCATATAAGAATTGAAACGATAATCTAATGCTGATTTAATTATAGTTCCTCTTCCAAATTGTCTTCTGCAATGCAAACGTTAATATTTTGACGACTTTTTCGTTGCTCACAACGTTTTTCATACCACTGGTTACATAATCTGTTGATAATATCTTTCAGTAAATTGTAGCAGAACATTTATTATTAAACTAGGAAATTTTGTTCAATCTTAAACTGCAGCGAGGTCAAAAATCCCACAAAAAATATAATCCCAATGCCTTCTTCCTCTAATTGAAGTTTATTTTTTAATTTGTAAGCATAGGGAAACATCGAAATTTGAACAATCAGTCCTAACCCTTGTTTCACCAGTTTCTTGAATTGGCAGACAACAACATTGTATAATAGAGTAAACAACATTGTATATATCAGAGCTTCTCAATCTTTTTTGTTCAGCAACCCCATTTTGAAAAAAGTTTTTTTATACGACCCTTCATGGATAGTCGAGATGTTAATCATACGTGTAAACTTTTATATTTGATTTGTTTGTTTCGCAGCCCGAAAATTACATGGGGCTGCGACCAATAGTTTGAGAAGCCGATTGAACACAGAAACCGATTGAACACGTTCTGCTTTGTCCTTCATCCGATATTCGTACTTTTTCACCTGTTGTGCGCATGTAAACACTGTACTGAAAAGTTGTCTTTATATTATTGAACCAATTGAAGTTGCTGATGAATTTAACAGTTCAAAAAACCTTGATTTAACGCGATTGTTTATAATTAAAGCTACAAACGTATGTCGACTGAAAAAACAGATCTTAGTAGCAAGGACCAAGGACAAACAGTTCTAGGATCTATGCCATCCACATCAACGCGGTGATTTATGCAATGAATCAGAGAGTCTATGACAGTCAAGATTGTTGTGTAGTGTTATGGTAGCCAAAAGATTGTTTTTTGTGATACAACTTTCTGTTTGAACAAATTAACCACATACGAACCGCCGTACATGATCATTGGTCACTCCCAATTGTCTCTGAAGTATAGGCTGCCAAATCGTATCAGTTTTGACGTTTTTACCGGTGCATCACAAAAGTTGAAACAAGGGCATGTGAAACGCTGTGCAGTTGCGCTAAGCGTTTAGGGGGCTTTGCTGTCACCACTTTGCCCGGGGCTTCGCGTTCATTTAATCCGGCCCTGCTCGTTATAAATAATGTTTTGTTTCACTAGAACATTTTGGCAACTGTGTGCAGTGCTGTTCGTCTACTTACCGTAAAATTTATGTGACCTTGTGCATTTAATTTATGCCAAGCACTTAATTCCTCAAACAAGGCATGAAATGATACCACAGAACGCTTGTGCTGAACAATCGTTATGTAGGCAAACCCAAACACAGTAACATACAACACGGAAGACTTTGCGACAAGCTGCAATCTGCATGAACCTTAAGAAAGCAACAGTTGCAGCAGGTATAACCGAAAACAAACAACTCCTGGAACAAAAAGCAAAAAGTTTACCTAAAAGAAAGATCAAGTAAACCTGCTCCATATTTTACTCAGCATGTATGTTTTGGTGACACAAGGGGTAAAACCATGCAACTAAGACTATTCATTTCAAGACCCAAATGGTACCATTGCAAGCAAACATCGCACACAACCGATGCTCTGGCGCTGCATGGTATCACAGTGGTAAACCTTGCAAAGTTCTTGCTGTATTTTAAACATATGAATTATCCAAATAAGATATTTAGCTTCTTTTGTAACAAGTAAGTTGCGATGGGAAAGCCTGAGCGGTAAGTGCGCCAAGCATGGCAGTAAGTAACAAGAGAGATCACCGCATGAGATCACTCTTATTTCTTGTTCGCAACACATATGCATTTGGGGTTTGTTCTTCGTGCACATCCCGTTCGCACATTCAACGCCACGCGGACTAAGAGGTTGCAACATAAAAAGCTGAAATTTCGCATTGACCGTTTGAATTTTTAGAGAAGCAGGGGTCTCAAACTCAA
>JGI24022J15233_10007379_pt1 | contig 12106 bp, 4 predicted proteins | sample Ectturendosymbi2_FD_15233 | JGI IMG/M metagenome (IMG submission 15233)
AACGTTTCGATAACTCCTGTTATCATCATCAGTGCATAGCAATAGAACTGCAGTGATCTTGCTGCAGGTTCTTATTGGTCATTCAGGAGAAAAGCGCTGTACAAAAAATTTTTCAATACTTTATGTACATTTTGGCCAAATTAAATACTTTTTCAAGGTCTTGAAAACTGATTTCAAAATTAAATACTTTTTCAATACTTTCAATACCGCGTGGTAACCCTGTAATATTGATGTGTAATACTGTACTTTAGGTGACTTCCTTTCGCAATCGGCAGTATAAAGAAATCTACACCGTTTTACAACTTCGTTGTTTAGAATCTTCCGGTTCCAACAACACGAAAAACTCACATGCGTTTGACTGATATACAATAGGTTTGATTGCAAAACAGTTTGAAGATACGCCCGGTCCTATGGGAGTCGGAAGGCGGGGGGGCAAGTGGATTTTGAAATTGACATTTTCCCATGAAATTTTCAGCAAAAAAACGTTGTTTTCGTAGTTTCGGGTGGGAAAAACGAAATTTCACCACTTTTCCTCCTGGAAAAAATCGTTCCGACGCCCATCTCCGGTCCTTGTTTCTCGCTACGACGCATGCATCACAGCCCTCCAAACGGGAGTTATAACGAGCTTTCTGCGAGCGTCATTTCAATTGGCAAGTTTCCTGATGAGACATCAAGTGCAGTATTTCCCAACCTTTTTACATAGGTGGCCCAGATAACATTTGGTAAAAATTGCTTGGCCCACTACCTTGTTAGCATAGGATGTGCTTTTATATGCAGAAACAAACACACATTATTCTATGAGCAGCGAATTTATTCCTGTATGCAATTCAGTGATAATCTTGCTGCTGAACACAATCAATGTGTTCCCATGCTTTAGTGATCAGATGTGTAGATACTGTTTTCTAACACATTTTTGTCCCGACTCCGTGGCCTACGCGCGAACTGCGCTATGCTTCCCAAGTTGAGAAGCACTGATCTAGTGCATTATGAAGCGAATGCTGTGATAGTTGTCCGAAGAAGCAATGAAGTACTTGCGATGACCAAATCTCCAACTGCAAAAGCCCAAATGCGTTCTATACGCTTCAATTTCAAAACAGGGCTAGTAGAATTCGCAAATTCTTATTCAAACAAATTCAAAGCAATGCAACCAACTTGCAATTAATCACAATTCAGTCCATAACCGCTATGGAATAAAGCACACGCCCCGAGAAAAGTTGCAATATCGAATACTACAATTGGGTAGCTGGAGGGCTGAGAGCACGGTGGAAAGGGTTTCCAAACAAACTTGCGAGAAAACCGATCAAAAAATGATATTAAGAAACGGGTGATCACTGGAGAACAATACTGGCAAAAGACGAGTTCTTAAATTTACATTGCGTATGAATTACAGAGCACCCGTTTGAGCAGCAAAACGTTTAGTGGCAACAGGTGTTGCAGAGACACAATCCTTGATTAAAGTCCGTTGAGCAGTAAGCACTGATGACATAGTAGACACCTGGTGATAATGTATATTGAACGCTTTTAATACCCAGTTATTCCCTTCAAATTGTGTGGGCCATGCGGTAAAAATTAAACACCAGCATATGGGAAATCACACACGACACCAATGAATGCAATTATGATGGCTCAATTACGTCACGCCTACCTCTGAACACATAACACCGATTTTCGGGCGTACGAAAGCTGTTAACTGCTCAAGAAAATCAAAAACGTATCATGAATGACATCAAAAGAAATACGAACAACGAGTGAGACGTGATGTTCGACGAAGCTGGAAATGAATGACGAAGCTCCATTCAGCAGCTTAGGACTTGTTGCACGGTGATGGTGTACACACCAACTTACTAGAAGAGTTAGAATTAACAGCTTCAGGTGGCTACAGTTCAAAAGCTAGGAAAAGGCCACCGCGTTAGTTCCCGCATACGACAATGAAACAGGACGCTCATTCGACACGACGAAGGGAAAGGTTTATTTTACAACTTTTTAAGAGTTATAAATTCTTTATACGGTTGAGGTCAAAACGAAAGGCTTGAGCGCTTTAATGTGTTGGAATGCTGCTGAAGGCGTTTCATTCTGTCAAATTATGTCTTAGCTGCATGCAGGGTTAGTTACTACTTCAAAATGTACAGTTTGCGTCGGTGCTTATGCAACACTTGGAAGGTGATAACGCCATTTTGAAGTTAATCGCCAGTATTCAAGGGGTTTAGCAGTTAACACCAAGTGATCACTCATGTAAAACCTTTTGTTCAGTGAAAAAAGAGAACAAGAACGACAACAAGCGTATGTATATGCTAGTGAAAAAAGCACAAGATGTTTGGGATTGATATAACTAAACAACCGTTACTGAGGTTAACTTAACAGCAGTCCTTGATCTTGCAGACATGAAAAACAAGTAATTCAACGTAGGTGTCAACTATTCGAATGAAATCAACGAGCTCTTATTTTAAATCGAGAAGTGTCGCGCATAGTTTAAAATTCAAGCACTTTTATAAACTGCTGAACTGAAAAAGCGACAGTGGCTTCGCTGACGTTTTCAGCAGTAAGCAAAAATGCACAGTAGTGTGGGCATTTTCACACAGACGCAATAATACTTGGGCAAGAACCCATCAAAATACTCAAGTTTGCCTGGGTTTGAAATTGCAGGCTTGCATTTGAAGGACAGTTATAATTCTAAGAGATAAAAGGAGTAACTTTGTACATATGGTGATCAGATGAAATCATTATACATGAAGCCAACAATACCAATCCGTTTGAAGAAAACACAGCTCAAGCCGCACACGATTTTTAAAAGTATCATCAGCCATAAAACCATGGTTTTGATAAAGTCAACTTAAGATTTCAGCAGTGCTAATTTAATCGACTTATCATTAAGCGCGGTTCGTATGACATTTTGCAAATCCGCGTAAAATTAAACACCAAATGAACGCTACTGTCACACGACATTTTATAACTCACCAAAACCCACACACCGAATTCACCGGGCGTCATTCGCTTAATGATGTGTAAAGAACAAGCAATGCTTCGGTGAACCTGAACTTATAGGCAGAGTTGGGAACCTTGAATGAATCTTTAGCAAATCATTGCAGCTTTCCAATATGATAAGTGGCTAGCTTGAAATACAGCAACACCACCTGACTCGCCAGCCTTTCACAAGTTGCTGTTCCGTTCCAAAATCCTTGCTACGATGACGCTGTGCTTTCACTGTTGAGCCCTTTTGGGCTCCCAAGATAAGTAGAATTAACACCTGACGTTCAAATACAAGTTTGTTTGTTGGAAGGTTGCTGGTTTAAATTCATGGTGAAGACCCAAGCGAAATGAGCTCGAAGTGTCTCAGAAACTGCCCTTACCACCTTTGTTGCCGTGAGGAAGTATAATAATACCGTATGTACACGTTTCAAATCCTACAAAAACTTGGTGCGCAAAGCAAGTGAGTGTTTTGTGATTAAAAAGGAAGTATTCACACACGCACACGCACCACACACACAAAGGAAACAAAAAAGCTTTTGGAATGGATAGCTTAGTTGCTTGAATAAGAAGAAAAACTAATCTACTGCCTGTATTTTCTAGAAGTTGAAACAGGCAAAGCGCCAATTTACATACCAAAGTACGGTAAGCAACGAATTTAGATGCGAAAATTTTTATGTCTGGATCACATAAACAACTTCTAGACAATAGTCAAAACCTGGTGTGAGTGTGTATCTAGACAACTGATACACTCATATCATGTTAGGTTATGAGTAGTGAAAATTCCACGTCGGAAAACTTGTGTCCATTGCTGAAAAAATACAAGCACAAATATACAATTTTTCAAACATTTCGCCACTAAATATGAGTAGAATTTCACTGTTAGAACCGTGCATGTAAGGAACAAGAAGCGCTTTGACAAGTTACGATATTCATGTGCGACAAAAGATGATAAAAACCTCAGAATAAAATAAGACATGACAAATAAATCTCCATGACAATCACAGCAACTTGCAGAAAGACACAGTTAACCATGCATATCAACCCAATACATCATAAAATTCTCAAGTCTAGCCGTAAGGCATACCAGCGCAAGCTGGCGATAAGATATTTCAGCGAAATGCCTTTTCGTCAGCATCGGTAACAGGCTTGTGTGCAAGCCAAGGGATTCTTACCATTGCTTACTTACCAGAAGAGCAAGTAAAAAATTGGCAGAGTGGCGACTTCATATTAATCAACGGACGCGCTGCCAGCCACGGCAATTACCAAGAACTCCTGCCTATCTATTACGTGCTCCGTGCGACTAATACAGAATAAAAATAAAAATAAATTTAACGAACTAATACCAACTGCTCTTCGTCCGATTGCGAGCCTTCCGACGAGAACGAGCACTTAGTTTTTGGCACGCCACGGTATTGAGCAAATTACAAATTGGACTAGAACAGCGGAACGCCGAATCACCAACATTCAAGACAGCTACACAGCGCAGTGACGCTCGTTTGACCACAGGAAACCACAAAGATGTCACGATAAGCTGATTCTGCGAGATCTTTAAAGAAACAACAGTCGTCAGAGTGAATGCCATACAGAACACACTGCGTGCGCAGTGTGGCCAATACAATAGTTCTTCAGGATTGCAAAGTGATTGAATATAAATCTATGTTGGAAGAAAATACAAAAAAACAATCTGGTTTTTCGAAGCGTTCAGCTTTGATATTTAACAATGCAAGTATAAGAAGAAAAAAATCGATGAAGGTTTTACCGATAATTTTTTAGAGAAACAGTGGAGACTACAATTATGTATTCAAGACGCAGATGAAGGCAGAAGTGAGTAAATCTTCACAGCATTTGAAACTGAAAACTATCAAGTACAGAATCATTATTAACAACATTACGTTAAGTGTAAGCAGATGAACATAAAAGATCGAGAAACTAAACTCAGGCTGCGTCAAGCACAAGACAAATTTGAGTTTAGTTTATCTTTCCAAAACTAGCAGGCAATACCATGCGGTTCAGTTATCAAGACCACTACGGTTAATTTGTTGCAGAAAATGTCAACTGTTTGCAGTTGCACCATCGGGCGACGCCAATTTATCGCAGATCACTGCAATCGTTCTCGTTTTATTGAACCAGTCTAATTTTAACGTCAAAAGCAGTAAAACCTCAAGTGTTAGAAAAGTGTACAACGTGGTCAATAAGGGAAAGAATCTGAAGCAAAAAGGAACAAAGCGCTACACATTTACGTTATATAAATGCGTAAATGCGTCAGCAGCCGACAGCCAAATATGCAGAACGTAAGACAAAAATGCTAAGTCAAGGGTGTTCGATGCATTGCCAACTAAGATAAATGTTGGCATCGTTTCTACAAAATGGCGTCGCATCGACAGCTTACAATCAAAATGGCGTCGGGCTGCCCATCGCGACGGCGAATTTTGTGGGGTCAGGCGTTGTTCGCACATTTCAACCTAGTTAGTGAGTGATACAGCCTCAGCAACGTCAGTGACAGTTAAAATCATAAAATGACGACAATTTACTTACCAAAATGAGGTCTAACCAAACTACGACTCAGCTCAGTATGTTCAGCAAAAGTAGAAAAGCATGAAAATAGAATGTATATGACACAAACTACACGCAGGAAAGGAAATGCAATCGGCTGATTGAAATGTTCATCCTATGATCTTTCTCAGATGCATGGACTGTTATCGTCAAGACACGAGATTATTATCTTCAAAAGTCAGTCTGCCAAAAGGTAAGGCTTACCAGTCGAAAATTACAAAGAACTGCAAATGAAACCTTCAGACACTCAAACAGCGATTAGATCTAAGCAGGCCTACGGTAATTGCAACCAGTTGTACTACATCGCTGCGAACCACACGACAATGCAAGAAGTGGTAGGCTATGTGCCATTTCAACCTGCAAGGTTTTACCTTTCTCTTGCATCACAAGGCGTGTTTGTCTGATCTGGAAAAATTATGGGCATCAGAACTACATTTATTTCCATTGAGGGCTGAGTGAATGAACAAAAAACGCGACATTGAAACTAGGGGAAATCGACCTCTAAACAAAGCTTGCTTTCGCTCTACAAATTCAGCAGGTTTTGCCTGAGTGGAAAGCAGATGTTACCCGTGCAGGAGACACCGTGTCAATGCAGGAGGGACCGATCTAAAAAAATCCCAGGATGTTACTTGTTGGCTGCCTAGACGGAAAATTTATGTAAAAGAGCATACACTTAACATCAAAAGGTTTGAGGTTTAAACAACGATGTACGTAAGTACATGCAGATCGCATCCATTCACACACGGAGACTCTCGCAGCATAGCTTTTGCTCAACTTCGGCAAAATTATATTTTCGGGAGCATTTACTTCTATTTATTTTTGAAAAAGGAAGAAAAAACATTTTCCCATAACAAGTGTCACTTGTGTAGAAAATTCATCATCGTGCAAATCAGTGATAAAGACGCTCTATACATGGTGAACTGCAGTGCTTTTTAGGCGAAATGTCGAAAACATTTAGATCTAGACTGTAAAACATGAAATACCCTAAATCAACAGGCAAGCTTAAATGGTGCCGTATGGGTGAAGACGGTTCCTACTCAACCGCATTTTGTGCTACTGGAAGACGCGACATAAAAGATTACCTCGTTGCAAAATGTCGGTGAGTGAGCGCACACTGGCGTTTTCGGAGCTGGCACCAATTTCACGGAAGTGCACATCGGACAGATGGAAAAAATCCGGTGGATACAGATAAGCCTTATAGTTTGAACTGTTCACGAAGACCAGCTGTTACCGCGTCTGGTATATAGCTTTATTTTGAAGAAGATGTCCATGTCTGAACACATTTCACCATCTAGTGCTTTATTAGCAGTAATATGTCACCTGCGCTACAAAAGCTGCCTGAAAGACCACCTGTTCGTAATCACAAACTAGACAAAAAATATTGAAAAGTCAACTGTGTTAAGTCGACCTTCTAACCAAGGATAATTTTTTCTCAAAAACCTGAAACAAATGCCTTCGCATGCACTCTGCACTCTACCAGAGTCCCACTGCAGGACAGGGGTTCTCAACCTGGGGTTCACGTATCCCTAGGGGTACAATTGCCTTTCTGAAGGGGTATAGTTAAAGGTTAGCATTAGAAGGGAAAAATATATTTGTGTCTGTTTTATTTCCAAATATTTACGCATATATCAGCGAATATTATTCTGAAAAAACATGATATGCTTATTGTTAAATATATAAATTTTGAGATATGCAAAGGGGAGTATACTGTTATAGTTCTGAAAATATAACAGTTCTATTAAAAATTCAGTGGATGTTTGTTATTGTACTCAGTCTTTATGTCGTAAGAAATTTCAGGGTACATGCTCATCTGTTGAAATGTTGAAGGGGTACATGGTCAGAGAACAGTTGGGGACCCATGCACTAGGACATGAGCGCAAAATCTTAGATGCTGACAATGTGATGTTGATCCCTATCACATTACAAATTCTAATTCAAATTCTAATGCATCGATTAACATTTTAAAACTGTTATCGGCAAAGTTTTCTATGTAACATTTTTCGTTATCTTAATTTCATAAACCTCACATGTTGATGGGCAACTGCGAGCGATGGACACGTTAATGAAAACTGAAAGCAACGCAGAAGAAACCATATCAAAAATAAGTGATGTTGAAGGGACATGATCAAAAATTTAAAAAATACGCATCCAGTGCTAGCACAACCAATAAAAACATGCATCCATAAACTAATGCGCAGGAACAGATTAGGATTACTACATAATACACAAGTAAACCAAGAGAAATGATTAGCTTGTTCAAAATTAGTTTTTAGTTGAAATGTACTTGCCTCATACACTGTAGCCTGATGAATACTTAGGTTAACTTCCAATGACATGAAAGAATTTGGATGGAAACCGCAACAAATTCACAAAAGGCCAAAAACAAAAACCAGATCGTAAACAATGAATGCGAGTGCTTCAAAAATTGAAATCATGACAAGCTCTTATTTTCTGCAAAAGGCAATCTTCAGTAAGCAAGAATTTGATGCAGATTTTGCAAAGCTACAATCACCACGATACCTCTTCAGTGGCCAATACATAGTGGTATACAAATTGTGACTACTTACAAAACATAAATTACAAAAGTGAAATGATAAAATGCTACCAGTAAATAGGGACCATCATGGCATTTGCTCACGCGCCACAGACTAACCTTCTAGAATTAACCCAGAAACACAACAACGACCAGATCGAATTCAAGATAACGTGGAAGTGGCAGTGATCTTAAAAGCAGACAGGTCGAGCAGCCAGCACGCGGTTTGAGAAAAGCATCATTAGATACTGGCAAGCAACTGCCCTTTCTGTAAAAGGGCAAAATCGTCAAGGCGCGTGACGTGGCGTGATATCGTCCGCATACGCGTCAGACAGATCAGCACTTGGTAATTCCATCAAGTTGAAGTCACATCTACAAGCACGAACAGGTCGTTTTGGCACATCAAAGCAGTTTAGGTGCAGCAGCTTTGGACGTGAGCGTCAGATGTAGTTTAGCAAAATTCGTAAGAGAGCCCTTCATTACTTCGCAGATTCAAGGTGTCCAGTGTAAGTAAGCCAGTGAATTTGACCTGGCATGATCAAACACTGCGCTCAATTCTAAGCTGTCCAAATGTCAAAAACACTACGCGATTCTTCCTGACATTGTCGCAAACAGAAGCGTAAATAAATCAAACAAAGTGAAAAGATTCAGAAAAATTGAGACAATGGAAAAGGTTAAAATACCCGGCTGCATTTCACGTTTGCGAAGGCCGATGTAGCACAAGCTGAGCCGCGCCGGAGGTAGCAAACAAAGCGATTGGTTGGAGAAAAAAGTTCCGGCGTCAACGCTAACAAGGTAGCCTAGCATTCGGGTTATCGGGTAGCAACAAAAGGCAATGTGGGTGGGGTCGGACAGGTCCTGTGTAGCTTGGAGTTCAGCGACAGGGTGTTTCACTTAAGGCGACAGAGCTGCAACGTGCTCAGCCTGCAGTTTCGAAGGCAAGTGAGAGAATAAAAGCACTGATTTCTGAACAGCATATTAGTGCCACTACGTGTAGTTTAGTTATGCAAGAAAACGTTCGGCTGAAATCGTCAACAATTATATATCTGTGCGCAAGTGACTGACAGTCCGTCAAAGTTTTAACAATGGTATAGAAACCGGAACGAGATAGAAGGCGGCTGCGCCACAACTCCCGTGCGGCAAACCAAACTTTCCCTGGGTCTGCCAACGAACACGCACGACTGCGAATTTTCCCGCTCAAAAGTTCAAACGACGCGGGAACCGTTCCAGGTGGAACAGCGAACGTGACTGCGCGACAGGGAAAAACGCGCTGAGCATCCTAGACTGAACATAACCTTGACTTTCAATGATTTCATACCAAAGGTACCCTTCCACGTATTTCTGTTAAAATCAGATCTGTTTTATGCTCCCATCTGGGTTTCTACGTTATGTATTGTTTCTGCAAAATCAGTTTTCCTTTTTCAAGGAGCCGCTGGAACCTAAAACAATCAACGCCCACTAACTTTCGAACGAGTGAACATTCCGTTTGTTTGACTTCAGTAGCCTGCTGGCGAGGAGGCACGGAGCCTATTTCAAAATGTGTCGAGCACCAGAAGCATAGCGTTTCTCAATTGCTTTGCACTGAACAGCCCGGGAAAAAGATTGTGGGGCCGGGGAAGTGGTAATGTTTCGTTGACTTTAGGTGTGTTCACACTTTCTAAAAAGGTTTGCTTTGTACCTTCAACGCTCACTTCTTGCCCGTTCCAGGTTATTTTGATGGATTGTTGCCAAGTGCAAATGGGTCAAAGTTGATGGCTGCACATGTGTATGTTGTTTCCTATCTGCGGTAAGCCGAAATTAAGAGTATATTCCAAATAGCTTGTTGGTTTGTACTTTCTCTTTGCGTTTAGCCCATTGTTTTGGTACACAACTGAAACCACCGATTAAAACGTGTTAAACACTATCGGATATTAACTTGGACTGATCTTTTGAACGGAGCAGACCTGCGTCCGGTCATCAATGCAATGGAACCTAATCTTGAGCTGTGTTTCGTTTTCATGACTTGCCATTTTATAAAGTTCTACTTTGTCATCAAAGTGGTGTTGCCACATTATTCTAATGTACTATTACCTTTGGTAAGTCTGCAGGCGTTCAGTAATTCGAAAATCTTTCTGTGCAAACCAACTAAATTTATGATCTGGGTATTTTGATACTATATGGCGCGTCAGCATCATTATGCACAGTTTTTTCTCATTTCTTTTGCTAGGTAACGCACTCGTCCAACACCTGTCAAAAGTAACGCGTAAAAAACTGATCGTAATTAGAAATTATCGCTGGGTAGATGCATCCAAGCCATATGGCCAAGCAACGAATTAAGTCACCTGTTTAAAGTGCATCTGCCAATGTCAATCTCAAGTAGATGCTTAAACAAAGTGTACCGCAACAGGGCGTGCATGACCGCTTTCGCAGACGAAACAACCTCCGAAGTAAAAACAGCTAACACGATACACAGTGGTCTACGAAATCAAGCCAGTTCCACAAGTTGAGCGCAGCACCTACGCGACGGAAGCACGATTAAGCACAGTTACTAACACAATTCCACGGACAGACAAAAAGTTGCATGGCACTGAAACACATTTTCAATAGTTGAATTGGAGTGAAATGAATAGCCAGGTGGGGTTTCGGCAAACAAGACAAACACTGTTTACTGCATCCTTCATCGCTAGTGGTCGCCCTCGATAGCCCTAACACTTGTTCTCTGAAACCCTTTTCATTGATTTTTGAAACTGTATCCAATAAACACACTCGAACTGCTGCAAACTTTCAAGCAGAACCCAAACATGACGGTTCAACTTGAAAGCAGACAGCGCAAAACACCAGCTATATTGCAAAACTAGCGGAAGACTGCAGAAAAAAAACTGGGGCCGTCCCCAATCAATTACAAAATAAAGTAAATGAAATGACTACAATCCATCAATCCATTATAAGGAGCAAAACGAGAACTTTTTCTCTGTTATCGTCGTTCTAGTAAGTACAGGGTCTTTACTTGACTGCCAGTTGCTTTCGTAAATGATTAACAGGTACCTTGAAGCGAAATGGAAACCTATTACAATTCAAGTGAATAATTCTTCAGGTTCAGACAGAGTAGCAGGGATCTTAACGAACGCCTACATTACAAACGACCTTAAATGGTAAAAACAATTTCAGGTGATGTTTTGAACAATGCCATTTTTGTGACTATCGGTGGAAAACAGCGGTAAACACTTCGTCGAAATACAAATCTCGCGCACAGCACTTCTAGGAACACACCGTCACGATCCTGTCTTGCAATCGCGCAAAATGGCGATGTTCTTCGGCGATCCAAGTTTGTTCAGCATTTTTTTCACACCTCCCTCGGCCAATACGATCGAAAACTGCTTTATAACATTATCCCAGAGCTAGACACCAGCAACTACGAGCAAGTGTTGTGAATAACAGCTTTGGCTAACGTGCGAGCTTCATCGCTGAAAGCTTGTGGTGCTTCTGATTTGCATACAAGAAATAGATCTCGTTTTACACTGATGCGTTTCTGTCGCTGACATGCTTAGGGCACTTTTCAGGCGAAACTTGCGCGCTGAGATCAACTCCGCCTTTAACCATCTCTCTGCACTGCGTTCGTTCGGACAAACAAGCAACCGATGTGCAGTCACTACATCAATAGCATTATCTATGTACTGTACACTAGTGCTCAATGACACGAGCTGCTGATTTTACGGCATGGACGTCAAATGTACTAATGACGAAAGGTGCAGCGCTTTAATACTGTACGTTCGCCTACAAAGTTGGCAGTCAACGCTGAAAACGCGCCTAATCCAACCAATGCATGCCGTTCATGTAATTCAGTTCCCAGCAGTAAAAATAACTTGAAAACAATCCAACTGCTACCTTGATCTCAAATTCCGAATGCAATGAAACCTTTTTCTTGTTTGACACAAACTTTTTCCTGAGATCGTGGCAGTGCACGGCAACCTGGCGAACAGTGCGACGCATGCAGTGGTACGTACCTGAGCAAAATGCGCATGGCGGAATGCAGGGTATCTGCGTCGACGGGGTAGCTGACCAGTCGGGTGCAGG
>JGI24022J15233_10007384_pt1 | contig 12101 bp, 6 predicted proteins | sample Ectturendosymbi2_FD_15233 | JGI IMG/M metagenome (IMG submission 15233)
GCAAACGAATCCTCAGTAACAGCGCAACTGCAGTGTTGCGAAATGAAATCTCGAACCATGTCTTTGTTCTTTGGTTGAATAACTGAAGCAATCTGCGCTGAGGCTTTGTTCAACAAAGAATCAAACTTGGCGTACGTAATGATTCCTCCGGACTTTTGCAACTCTGTTTGAAAGTAAGCGGCAGCCAGAGCTCTGGAAATATCAGGGTTGCAGATGGAATGTTCGGATGATGTTTCCGATGAAATAAAAGAATAACAGTTTTTTTTACGTAAAATCACTTCGTTTCCAGAGAGTTTGAAAAATAGCGGGAATGCTTTGATGACATCTCGATCTTTTTTAGCAATTTTTCGTATGTTTTCCTCTGGTAGTAACGAGTGTATTTGAGTTTTGGTATACACATCCTGAATGATCAATATATTTTTATATTCACTACTGTTAGGAGGTTTGCCCCAAGATTTTGTGGTATATATTCTATCACCCCACACAAAGAAATCATCTGTCCTGAACAAAAATAGAAAAAAGTCTACGAGTTTATCTTCGGTTAAAAACAAGTACTTTTTCAATTTTTTAGGTTTTTCCAAAATTTTCACCGCTTCTTCAACAGTTATCCATGACCTCTTCGACGTTATGTTTCTGGATAGATGTTCGACCGCAAATTCCTCAAGACGTGCACAACAAACTATTCCGTTTTTGACCACGCAATCTTTGCAATTATGTTGAAAAGTTGTTACAATGTCTGAAAGTTCTTTCGGGGTTTTTGTAGTTAAGTCTTTCGAACACGGGATAGAACAGATAGGAATCATCTGTGCGCCATGGCAAGCAAGAAATTCAGCAACGACTTCGCTTTTGCTCATTTTCAACAAGTTTCAAACGTTTCCAAGACCCAGTGTTCGAAATTAGGTAAAAATCTCAGTTTGTTTCCTGAACAATCAGTTGTTTTTCTTCTGATCCAGAGTGAAACAGGTCTGTTGCTGCGTGCTCTTCTCGCAAAGCTATTAGAAAACACTTACGTATAGTGTGCAGTAGCTATGCTGAAAAAGTGAAGCATCATAATAAATACCTATCATTGCCGATCAATCAGTTGCTAGTAAAGCATTAATTATATCTTTCGGAAGCCAATATCTGGTGGCGTAACAGAAGATTTGAGTCAGGGGGTGGAAAATTAAGTGAAGGGGAACCCACTGGCCACCGTAGTGGGCTCACCAACCAACACCCGGACAAAAGTTGAGAAATGATAATGAATCCGAAGGTGCGTGGTTATACCAAACCCGGAATCAGCTGAAAAACACTCGGAAAATCGCACAAAATCGCAATCTGCTGAAAACCAAAAGGATATATTGAATACCGAAGTGTAAAAATACTGAAAACTAAGTGGGACCCGGTGTTAAGATTTAGCTTGCCAGCGGGGCGCTGCCGCATTAATAATAATAGCAAATGTATCAATTGCTACGGGCCCTGCGCTTTTGGGGGACCCGCGGTCTTCTACAATATATCTTATTCATTACATCATATATAAGATTTTTTCAGTCTAACAAGTCAGTATTTTCCAAAATTTCCCAAAAGTAGTAGGCAAGGTTTTCAATTGAACACTGTCTGTGTCCAGAAATTCTTGTTTGATTCATTTTGTACAGATAGGTTATAAAAGGCATAAAGATTGCGGTCAGAAGTGTTGCCATTTTAGCAGATTAAATCTGCTGAATCTAGCAGGATTTTCTCACTGTTAGCTGTAAAATTTTCAATCTTCCTGTTAGCTGATTTTCTAGCAGGATTTCACCAACCGTTTGGCAGGTTTAGCAGGTAACAAATTCCTGACTAAAAACCTGTTTTAACAATTTTTCAAGATGAAAACTTTTGCACCTTCTTTATTAAAAAATATTCTTCTCTTCTTTATGACGTTTTTAATTGGGTAACACCAGGACAAAGCACAACCAGCTGCCTGAAGTTATTTGGGATTTTTTTATGGTGCAACGAAGCTGCTTCAAGCAGATAAGTGTATCATAATTACAAGTAGGTCAATTAGGTGGCTTGGTGAAGCCTAAATGATTTGCATGTGTGGTTAGTGAGCGAGTTAGGTTAAAAGACAACATTGGCAGAATACGTTTTTATCCCACGACACGATATTTCCAAGTTGTTCAGTTACGCTAGTAAGTAGCAATGCCTGGTATAAAACTTCCTGGTAAACCAAAGCTGCCAAAATTTTCGACATATATGGTTGCAAGATTCAGAACTTACTGTAAACGTTGGCTCTGTGTCTACTGCCTATCCCGCTGATTCAAGAAAAGCCTTTAGCGAAGTTTGCAATAATGCAATCACAGCGAAACATTGTGTTCTTGAAAGGCATAACCGATAGCAGAAGCACTTAGTTAAGACTAAAGAACTGTTTGCATAACCCCTAATGTAACACAAAGTTTTAAGTTACAAAGACCAGAATTAGAAAGTTGTAGGCTAAAGCTATGTTAAGATTATTTATAGCTGAGCATTGTTCTACTCAGTAACAACATGCAACCATTTGAAAGAGATCGTCAAGAACTGTGTGTCATACAAAAAAAACGAGGTAAGCTGCAGTTGCGTTGCTCAAAATGGTTACTGAAAGAAAAATGTGGGCCGAAAAGTGTACTGGCCAAGATCGGTATTCTCAACTCAAAGTCATTGAGAGCGAGTCCAAGATGAAGAATTAACATGTATAACTTCTAGATGTTTCTTTTAATCATCTTAAAAATAACATGTTTTTAAACAGAATTTCACTGCTTTTAGCAAATTTTAGCTAAAAATTTGTGACAGGGCTTTTAGCAGAATCTAATAATTTTTGCGACACCATTTAGCAGATTTAGGTTACAATCATCTGGCAACACTAACGGTCAACACGATACACTCAGCCTGTCATGGCGCAATTCGAACTGGAGAAAGCATGCAGAGAGTAAAGCTAGTAACACGGATGCCTTGCCCACATGATTTATGATTTAGCAGGTGTTGAGATGTTTTTTAAATTAGGGCCCCGCGTTCTTAAAATGCTACAGGCCCAGCGCTACTTTAATCCGGTACTGCAGTGGGGAGGTTTTCACCCCTGCCCCCCCCGTCAGTTACGACATTGCAAATAACTCTTTGATAATGATGGAAACACTATCTGCAAATGCACGAGTGAAACCGCGAAATAATTTCTGCAACAACTACAGGGTTAAAAACAAACATTGGAAACGTAACGTTTGCTGCTGACTCAATTTTTTACCCTTTGTTTTTTTTTATAACGCTAACAAGTTTGTTTCCGAAACTCATCTTTGGCTTGTGTTTTCTTTCACATCACTTTCATGTTCTCAATCAGGGGTCAAAACTATGCGAGCTTTTCCAAGCACTCCCTTGCAGGTGTCAAATATCCACAGACAATTTTAAAGGTTTTAAATTTGTATCACGAGGATCACTTTTCCAGTTCTCTGAATACTTGGACGTTATAAAGTTGACGTTTGAGTTTGGCCTAATTTCATAAAAAAAATTTGGAGACATGGAATCATTTCGTCTACCTTTCGGCAAAAATATAATTCTGAGTGTTTGGAATTTTACAATTTAAATCTATTTTTTAATATTTTCTGTGACTGTGCAGAATCTAAGTCTTTGGTCAATCTTTAGATTTTTGCGCCTCTAAGAAGGACTGCTCCAATTGTAAAACGGTGTTTAGCTGACTTTCATTTAGAACGAAATTGGTTCTAATATCTTTAATACAAATCAAGTCCTTTTTTATTCTGACTTTTAGTTTCACGAGTGGCTGCGGGCGCACTCAGTGAAATACTAGGAAGTCATGCTGGTTGGGGCGCCAGCCTTAGTTGCGAGCTGTGTAAAGCAGCACTAACAGAGTTTTTCAACGCGTGTCCGACAAACTTTCTCCAATTCTGACACCTCACGAATTGTGCACATCAACAGTTCTGCACACTCGTACAGTATTTCCTATAGAAATTGCTAGCAGAACGGAAAATGATTAGCGCAAACGCACAATTTACGCAGCAAAACTTCAACAGCAATTGATCCTCGAGTACGGTTTCTGAAAAGCAACAGAAACAGAACTAAGCATTCTATCTGTGTAACAAATCTGTGCCAGCAAGCGTCACTGTCAGGCATCTCGGTGCGTGGCAAACAGCTAGACAAACAGACTTACAATAGAATCAAAACCACAGCTCAGCACAGGCCCGTTGCCAGGATTTAAGGTTTGGGGGGTCAAAAAACAATTTTCGCGGGGAAATATTTTTGTTTTTATTATATGTTTATAACAATTTTTTCTAGACACAGAAAAATTTGGGAGGGCAAAAAAGTCGAAAATATCGCTAACGGGTAACAGGAGGAGGTGAAACGGAAAAACAAGTTATAGAGTCGCCGCTGACATAAACTGCGCTCATGAATACAAGCGAGTAACGAATCGTCGAACTCGGAAAGGCGACACAATACATCAAATACAATATGGTTCAAGACTGCACTGAATGTAACAAACGCGTTTGATCCTGTAAAAGACGCATGTTAAATTCGTCGACACGGCGTGTTGTAGTGGCATGCGAATGGTCATGACGTGTTAGTTCGGTTCATCGTCTCTGCGTGCCTTTAACAGTGCTGCTGTTGTGACGCAAAAAAGTGTATAATGAATTTATTGGTGTTTTCCAAACCGTTATTAATTAATCTGTGCAACGTGCACTTCGCGGTTTTGCTTTGAAGACTCCTAATTTCAACGGATTGCAACTAAGGCTTTGCGACAGCAGGCACAACGCTTGTTTGATGTTCTTGGGTTCCACCATTACCCTGCTGCTGACGCATAACAACAAAACTATTTCCAGATAAATTACGTTATCATCCGATTATAACGCCCTCTTTCGTTCGTCTGCCTACGAACTGCAGTTTGTCTGATTTTGGTAATAATTTTGCTTATGTTCAGCGGATTAACCTAAGAAGAAAGTTGTGATCGGTGGTGACATTTCGCGACGGCGTCATGAAGCTTATTCGCCTTTTTTCTGCAAAAAATGCGAAGTTTTTTATTCATGTGCAGGAACAATAAATCGCAATTCCAAAAATTTTTGGAAGGTTGCAATTCTGGCAATATTCGTAAATATATTGTACAAGACCTCGTCAGAATCATAGCAACATAAAGCTGCAAAATTAACCAAACAGATATTTATCTACAAATACCCATGCTCAAGAGTCTGCAACACTTCGCTTCGTGGCTTACCATTCAACATATTCTCGAACAACAAACCTTTCAGAATAGTGAGTCAAACACGTTTTTTAAATGTGTTACATGTAACTCCTACGAAGCGTTATGCGTTGTTACAGTTGCAAAATATATCAAGAAGTTCCCATACCAAAGGCAGCTGTTAAGAAATTCAGATGAGGTTTGCTATTCACAACTTTAAAATCCGCATTTGATTTTGCAGTAAATCACTTTTGCAAACAATCTGTAATTGATCTTATTAACACTTATCTGCACTGCAAGTATCTGCCTGGTTAAACTCTGGTAGTGACAGCTGTGGGTAGACGACCACTCAACGTCGTGAGAGCATGAGAGTCTGAAGAGAAACTTCATTCGCGCTCGGAGGGTTCGATTTCGTCATTTACGCTCAGAGAGCTCTACTTCGGATTGGTCGGTTGCAATCATGTGGAACATGAAAGTCATGCAGAACTGTCGCAATCTTTTCACAGCGTTGCGCTCTGAAGAAAAGGGCTTCGGTTGTTGAAGCTCAATGTTATTTGCTTCATACTTCATACAGTATCAGTTGCCAACTAGATTAGCACACATCGCGGTGCCGTTCAAATTAAATTCAACATAATTGAACACACTGCTACTATCACAGTTGATTGAAGTTTTGCAAAACTACTGGTAGTGTCGAAGTAAGCAACGTACAAACGCTGCCCATGACATAACCCTAATATAAAATTGTTTCTTTTATTTGGTGGATCGATCAATACACGGTTTCTTTGCTTTAGAGCAGGGTTCTCCAAACGTCGGCCCGCGGGCCAAATCCGGCCCGCAAAGCATTTCATCCGGTCCGCGAAGCTATTTCATCTGGTCGCAAAGGCATTTTGCCAAGAAGGAAAATAATACAAATTTTCTGATTTTGCAGAATACAACACATCGTAAAACCTCTATTTAACCGCCATGGCGCTCTATCTTTCAATCCTTCCCCATAGTGGTGTTCTATTAGAGGTGACGTTCAATTAGAGGGTGGCACTCTATTTTTCGACTAGCTGGTCAGAATTTTGAGATAAAATTTAATAATGAAAAGAAAAAACATCCTAACACATTTACATAATTAGCAAAAGACACGAATACAGGGTGATTACTGGTAAGTAATCACAGATTCACTCGACTAGGTCTTATTTTAAAGGTAGGACTTATATTAAAATCATTCTGGAAATTCAGGCTAGGTCTTATTTTTAGGGTAGGTCTTATTTTTGGAGAAACACGGTAGAAAGGAGATTTCGGCCGTAACTATTTCCAAAATAGAAGAATTCATCAAAGTGGCGTTCAGTTAGAGGGTGGCGCTCTGTTTTTCAACCCTTCCTTTATAGTGGCGTTCTATTAGAGGTGGCGTTCAAATAGAGGTGGCGCTCAAATAGAGGTTTTACGGTATGTCCATTGTCTCGAAACAATCACATCACGTAAGATGTCCGGCCCTCGAACTCTTGTATAGTAGTTTATGTGACCTTCGGACAAAAAAGTTTGGAAACCCCTGCTTTGGAGCAAGAATTGTTTACGTTTGTGTTTCATACAAATAAAGATTGGAAAGATATGCAGAATATGTCGCTGTGCCAATTGATGATAACTGTCAGCTAGATAAGAATCACTCAATGTCGATTGAAAAGGCATTCTCGACCTGATACATAAGGCGGCTTTCGTTCTCATTTGTCAGTTGGAAGCAAAATACCAGGTGCCCTTAGCAAATAAAAGTGTAATTGTTATCAACAATGCTCTTTGTTCCGACAATGACCAAAGGGTACATCTGTCGACAGAAACATTGTTCCTATTGTTGAAGTTCCCTATTGTTGAAGGACGCCACAAGAAAAGTACTTCTGGGCGAACAATACAGATTAATCGCCCCGAAGGAAAATGGTGTTATGGTTTCGTGTGAAACCTTTACAGATTTCCGCCGTCCTTTCAAAGAAAAATCTGAAACACTGAGGTTGTCTGCTGTTTGCTTATACAATGGTAGTAACTATAACATATGTCACTTTCTACTTCCATGCAACCGCGCAGCACACAAGCAGAACCTAAACACTGAACATAAGCAAACAATATTCAACACTTACTTTCTACAGCAAGTCTGTAGCCAAGTGCACTCAATTTCATTTTGCTCAGCTCAAGTACAACGAAGTAATTTGTGTGGAGCTGACGAATTGTTAAAATATTGGATTGTTAAGTCACTGTGCCAACATTGCTGATGATAACGTTGCTTACAGCAAGGCAGTATCTGGGCACGATAAGAACTTCTTTTCAGTTCAAATACCACGCGCAACATTGGACTAACAGTTAGTGAGAAGAAGAGTCTATGATATTGTGCTCAGGCACGTCCAGCCATCCAGAAATGCTGAAACACCTGCGACAGCTAATACGACCAGGTAATTTCTAGGTCTTGTGCAATTATCAACAAAGTTTACGGTAGATTTGGCTGCAATTGCAAGGCTAATTCAACCAAAACGAATATTGGCTTTGTCGTGAGTTCCAAGCAGCTCGCTGCTTTTGACAGACAAAAGACATTGATGCGCTGACTTTTCTTAAAATCTGACTGTTGCAGATGTGACACCACAGGCGCTTCTGCCTCAGGTTCAGGAGGAATTTTACTCAATGTCAGAATGACAATCGGGGAGTCATTGCACATGCTTCATGGAGTTTGTCTGATGTTAAGCGAAGGTACAGTCGGACTGGGAAACCAGTATTGATGTCTATTTGGGACCAGGGCCTCCAAGAGAAATCTTTTCAAGCGGAACAAAACCAATTTGGGCTCCTAAGACTTGCAAACTTATTTTGAAATAAATAAAAATTGAGGCCAATTAATGAGCATCAAACTTCGACAAGACGCTCATTTATTGATCATCATGAAGCAATATGTTAAAACATACTTGTATTCAAGTAACGTGACAATATTACTATTTTTAAATATGACTTTTAAATGTTCATAGTAAAATCTTGTCAAGTAAGAAATTAGAAAAAATGCCGCAGTCTCAGAATGAATGGAGTCGATCGAGGTTGAATAAAACGCTGCTAGTGAAACGAGACTGCGACCTCATTGAATTACTCTATCCTTGGAATGAGCTTACTTAATATAACAAGAATGAAGGGACAGAACGAAATATTTTGTCAACAGACTATTGCTTCTATATTTGACCGCGAGCCGCAATAAATAGCCAGAAGGGTCACAGGCCGGCGACTACTGCTTTAGAGCATTCTGTCAAAACACTGTAATTTCTTAGTTTCTCCTGTACAGTTTCGAAATCTTCAAATTTCTGGTTGTGTCCGCTAATCCTAAACTCACATTCGATTAGAGCCTGGATCTGCTTTCGGCGCAAATTTGACAATCAGTACAATGCACAGCACAACACCGCAGTGCGTATATGGATTGCGTCCCTGCATTGCAGTTACATGTTAATTTTTAACGTTTTAGTTATCTTTGACATATGCGCAACGTTCGAGGGCTACTGTTGTTAGATACGATTTTATGGTGAACTGGCATATTTCCATTCAGATTTCACTTGAATTGTCTCTTCGTTTGAAAATCTTGGTTTATTTGAGAGTTTGTAATAAAGATTTTCTTAAATTTTTGAAAATGAAAGACGTAAAGGAAAATTCAGTTCAATGGACAGACTGGGACAGTAATCGTGAATGTCTTAAATTCGACAAAGTAGGCAAATATTTAAAGTTCAACAAAAATAATTACTATCAATGCATCATATCAGGAAAATGCACTGCCAGCAATTCACAATAAAATACATCACACGAGCTTGCCAAATCCTTCAGACCAAACCAGTTTTATTACCGGGATTAATTTCGCCACATTATTCCGAGTTTGTTAGTAACATACACTCAAATATTTCTTCAGTCTCGGGCCCCTCTGTAGCTGTCGGGCCCTGGAACAATGTAGCTGGTGGACCCGCTCTCATAGGCCTTGTTTGGGACTGTTAGTGATTCAAACTGTACTTGTTTGGAAAAGCGTCGAACTGAAAAGGTGATCGTAAACCAACAGAGTGTGCTCATGGTCCAAAGACCAAGAAATTCGCAAGAAACAAAAGTTGGGTCTTGAAACGTCAGGTGCACGACTTTAAAGGTGGTGTGTCGCCATGGGAAAACAAACACTGCTCATGTACTGTTCCGACTGAAACTAAAAATAAAACTAAAAACAAAATTGTGCTTATGTTGCAGCATTTGTCGCCAGTAGCACATGCTGTGTTGCCGTGTCAGCTTGCTGTTGCCTCCGCTGATCAATCTGAGCGAGCAGAACTTTCAAAACTGCTGATTTTTCAAAGGCTCGTGCAAAAGGAATTTGCAGGTGAGGCAAGGACTGTGTAATTACGGACAAGTAGAGCTTCGGTGATTTTACTATTTCATTCCGTAAAGGTATCAAAAACTACAGTAGAATTTGTCTAATTCGTCATCGCTTAATTCGTCAATTCGCTTAATTCGTCACTTTTGTGTCGGTCCCTGCAGAATTCCTATCTTTTGTGTACATTTCCGTTCGTCTAAGTCGTCAATTCGCTCAATTCGTCACCTCTTTCTATCCCTGAGAAGTGTACAGTATTGTTCGCCTAATTCGTCATTTGCAGTTTCGGTTTTGATGTTTAAGCAGTTAACACGTGTGGGAATTCAAACAAATTAAGGATCTTTATTTGAGAATTGTGGCACTTGCAATCTGTTTATCGAATTTATGCACGAGGTGCGAAGCGCGAACAGACTTCCCACTGAGAGAACGCAGAAAGTCTTTACAGTTTATCAAAGATTTCAGAGGTGCTAGATTCAATGCAAGAGACTAGATAGAGTAGACAAATTATAGAGTTTAATTTCATAAACAACTATAACGTAAACAACCACAACGTCATAAAGTTGCTTTTTACCGCAAATAAAAGCACTATGTATACGAGTTACTATGATAAAGTACACGAGCTGCTATGATAGAGTTTCACCTGTTTGCATAATTTGTCACTTCGCCTAAGTCGTCACTTTTTTCTAATCCCCTTGAAGTTACGAATTAGGCAAATTCTACTGTATTTTTAGAGTGCTCTGACAGTGGTCCTTTACGTTTTCGAGCGTCCGAGCCGAATTAAAAAATAACATTTGCAGAGAGCCGTGTTATGGGTCAGTCTGACCATAACATGGCTAGTTTAGAAAATGGTGAAAGTAACAGTAAACTAACATTAAAGAAATAACCTGTGAAAGCAGTCAATCAGGAGATTGGATTGAAATAGTCAAAGACAAAATATATTGTGTATTAATTATGTACTATGGTAATGTTTTGCAAAAAGTTATAGTGTGTCTAGTGAGTTGAGTAATGTATATTGCTACGTATTTAATGTATTTGGGAAAATGCAACCTATACGGGGAAGTAACGCAGTTTCGGAAACAAGAACAACACTCAAAAAATTTGAAGAGATAATAATTTGGTTGCAGGATTTGATAAAATTATGTGAGAATCCGAGACATAGTGAAATAACTGCACACATGCTTATTAAAAGTGATGAAGCAACGGTGAAAATTACAGCTAAAGTAAACAATGACGATTGCCGCATTTATGAATGGAAATGGCAAAGTGAAAATGAGTTATAAAGTCTGGAATTAATACTGATACTGGCAGCACGAAACAAGGACAAGGAAAGCGTAAAGCAAATATTGAAATATTGTGGACCTGAAGCTTTTGCAACTTATGATAAACCTCTGACGGATTTAAGCAATGAGGATGTTGTACAGATCCTGTTTAAATGGATCGGTTGCAATAGCATTCATGGACAGTCATTTGAAATACGTATGCGAAAAGAAGAATTTGCAACGACGTATGGCTTAAAGCTGGTAAATCGTCAACGAGCTGTATATGTTAAACGTCTTTGGGAAGTGTCTAAAGCTGACGAAGTGGCTTTACATTGCTGGCTTCCAGGCGTAACTTACAAAACATTGACTGAAGATGAAATAAACAGGAGTGTGCTTCGAGCCAGCGCTATTGGTGATACGGTAAAAGCAGTACAGCACGCTATGTCAATATGGAGACAACCGGCAACGGAGAGTGATTGTTGAAAACGAACGTATTTCCTATCCTTGGTTGGACTTTCGTTAAAGTGTAAACTGTTGTATGTTTGTATGTTACTATTATTTTTGCGCACAGTAACTTATAATTAACGCAATTGTTATGAAGTGTTGTGTAGAAATGAAACTGAGGCACGTAATGCATCGGAAATCAACTAAAAAGGATTGAACAATTATTATATTTATTATCGTTAGAACGTTACCTTTAAGACACAAACGACGCTGCAAAACGCCGAAGCGTAACGAATTTTGACGCCGCGTATTGTTTTTCTGTAAGTAATCAATGTTTTCAGATATCACAATGAAAGCAGTAGTGACTAACTTAGTGTCAAGTAAATACTTTACTTTCCATATTTTTCAGAGGAACATTTAAAAGATTACTAGTTTAATAAGTCAACAACAAGCAATGTCACAAGTGCTAACTTGGATAACATGGCATTTAAAACCTGGAGAAATGCTTGCAATAAGGATGTTCGAACTGAATGAGAAAATGGTCTATAGCATAGATATAAAAAATAGACCAAAGAAAGGATTGGAAGTCATAAAAATAGTGAATGAACCAACATTAGTTGGAAAAATATTATATCACTGGAATAATATTGTGACATATGACATGTTATCTGTCTTCCAGAGGAAAAATATTATATCACTGGAATAATATTGTGACATATGACATGTTATCTGTCTTCCAGATAAAAGCCAGCATTGAATGTGCTGATACTCTAAATAGTTTTAACGACGATCTGGTACAACAACAACAACAACAACAATTTTATTTTTTTTTACCTCAACGCAAGTACACTTAACAATACAGACACAGTAAGGCCGGGAGGCGGCGAAAAGACAC
>JGI24022J15233_10007389_pt1 | contig 12099 bp, 8 predicted proteins | sample Ectturendosymbi2_FD_15233 | JGI IMG/M metagenome (IMG submission 15233)
CCAAAACTATGTTGCAGATCGTGCTTCGCACTGGTGTAGGAGGCGGGGGTGCAACTGCACCCCCAAAACGTTTGCCTTGATGAAAATCCGGGCAAAATCTGTGGAAACTTGTGAAAACCTTCGTAACATTGCTGTATGTACTTTGATTTTACCAAAATCGCACCCAAAATCAAAGCAGACGCTTTTTTGGAGGTCATGTTTTTATTTAGTTCTTTTCGGGCAAATTTGGACAAAAATGGTGCTTGATGTGCCTTGATTTGAAAAAATGCGCCCAACATGATTTTTTATGTCACTTTCTTTGGAGTATTTTTCGGGAAAGTTTGGGGAAATTCGGAAAAAATCCTTCGCACCCCCAAAAATTTGCCTGCTCCTGCACATATGGTGCTTCGTATCATCGATATTTCCACAAGCATTTGATCGTGCAGGAAAGTTTTACGAGAAAATGGTGGAATTGCCCAAGTAGAAGCGTGGAACTTCATTAACAAACTTTTAAAACTTGACATTTGCCGGCTTAAATCTGAACACAATTGTTCTGGAAAAAAGTCAAGACAAATGCACATTTTATGCATGATGCTTTAAAAACAAGGGACATTAAATAATCAAATGTTGAGGCTCGGTTGTTGTTTGTCCACCTATTAAAATTTATGGGTACACGCCTAGTCGGAATCCCGTCTAAAAGACGACGGGCACAGTTAGACGGCCGTAGGGCCATTGCTTGTGCTGATATCCGACCGCTCCCTGGTTGGTGCATCTTCCTGTTTGAAGCGCGGGGTGCTAAATCATTCACAAACGACATGTTTGAAGACCGGGGTGTCGTAATCACTCGAACAGTCTCACTGCGACTTGTTTGGAGTATGCCTCAAGATCTATCAATTCGTCCACCTGGATCACGGACGTCGAATCAATCCCGTCGTCATGGGGCGCCTTAGCCCCGAAACAAAACTCCAAGGCCCACAAATTCACATAACAAACACTATAAATCAGTGGGGTGTTTGTCAAATTTTCGCATGTCAAGCCCACCTGCACAAGCGTAAAGCCCCCTATTGAAGATTTTCTGGCGACGGTTCTGCGCTGAATGCTACACAGGAACTCGCTGCAACTTGCGAGTACTTGAAGAAACACTTTGCGCTATTAAATGATGCCTCAATATCTGCAAATCAATAAAAAGAAAAATGTAAATCAATAAGTTTAGACTTCACGCAATTCTGGATCACGGGATCACTATTTGCATTATAACCACATCGGCAACACACAGTATTTAACACTAGACAAAAATCCGGGTATCTACGCAGTTAGTGCACGGGACAACAGACAATCCATCACACTCGACAAAATACCCGAAAACGAAGTACAGTATCAAGCGGATTCACTGCCTTCAACCACTCTCTCTACTTTATACTTATTCGACCTCTTCACAGAAATTGCTATTGCAGAGGTGGCCAATCAGTCACATATCAAGAGACACATTTCCTACTGTGTGACCGCAAACAGTCACATTGTACATATGGGCACACACAGCGCCGGATTTAGAGGGGGGCCCAGGGCCCCCCACCATTTTCATGTGTTTAGCCATATGTATGACATGTGTATGCCACGTAGTCATTTTTATTAGCGAGGAAAGTTTGTTCCTAGACACTATTAAATTATCGGTCGTCCAGATGGCAGTATTTCACTAGTATATTATTCGATATTGTGCCGAAACAACTAGTACACTTATTGTTTTCCTGTAAGTTGGTCAGGTATCTGAATCTAGTTAATGCAAGGCCAAGCCACGTAGAATGCGTTAACTTACGTCTCTACTCATTACTGGATTTTGCGTCGGCCTTACTCAGGGGTGTAGCGGGGCGGGAACGCGTGGCAACGGCGTTCCCACACCTTTTCCAATTTTCGCTTTAAAATGAGTTTGAAGCTGTTTCAAAACGGCTATTGTTTTTGGTGCGTTTCCACTCCTTTTTTGTTAGGGCTACATCGCTGGTCTTACTCGGATATGCACAGGCCACATATGAATACCATTGTTAAGTAGAGCTACCATACGTCCTCTTTTTGGATTGCATGTCCACGCTTTTCGTGAGAAATGAAATAATCACCTAGGACATTGAAAAATGTCAAAATATACTCCTTTTTATATTTCTTATTTTACATAGCTATAATAAGTGGCGTAACTGAAGGTTTGAGCCAGGGTGGTAAACTTAGATAAAAGAGGCCCACTGGCCACTGTACGGGGTCTACTAGTCAACACCCAGAAAAAAAATTGAGAAATGATGGTGAATCCGGGTATGGTAGGCTATCTAAAACCTTAAATCACCGGAAAATAATCCGAAAAACACACAAAAACAACCTACTGAAAATCAAAAAAGTGCTAAAACTGAAATATAATTTAAGTGGGAGACCGGTTTTCACATTTAGCTTTCCAGGGGGGAAAGTTGCCCTCTGCCCCCCTCAGTTACGTCACTGGTTATGATATTGTATTGAGGCTACGTATAGTAAGCTGTCCCTACTCAACAGCAACAAGATACGAGCTGGTGACGTAGCTTAGCTTATGGGAGGGCCTGCAAGTTAAAAACTATGTTTTCGTGAGTTAATTTTGGTTTGAAAAGGCGGGAATGCTTTCACATTAATCGTCACATAACAGTGGTAAATCGTTTTTCAATACTCAGCGACTTTGGCATTGGAGCGCGGACTGCTCACTCCATTATAGGTACTGTACTAGCTTTGCTGATGAACCGTGATATGATGATCAATGTATTGTACATAGCTTTAGTGTAGTACTTTCTAGTAAGTATAGCTAATCAGCAGTGCTGACAAATGAAGAAATTCGTCAGAAGTATCCTTTTTTCAGAAAAGGACTAAATGATTTTGAAGCTGAGTGAATTACGTGTGGTTGCATTTACAAAGTTCGCAAAAAGAGTGAAAAGGCTATTGTGGCTTTGTGGATATTAAATACCAAAAAGTTATTTCTCACAGCGTAGTCAGGTGGCTATCACTTTATCCTAGCTTGCCAAGGATGCTTCAAGTGTACCCAGCTTCACATTCATACTTCATGTCGATCGACAAGCCAACTGTTGTTTTGAAACCTTTGTTTTGAAAATTCTCTGAGCGAACCCTGTTTAAGACATTTGCAATCATTTCTGGTTGCTTCATTGAGCGTGTTCAGAATATTGAGAAGTCTAAAGCGTCGTTTGTTGAGGTTGTATCGTGTTTAGCCACTGTGAAGGTAATTAAGGATTCCATAGAGACAATCAGATGTACATATCAAGCCAAGATAAATCAGCACTGAGAAAACTCAGAGACTGAGAGAAGGCAAGGATCGTTCGTGACTGTGTATTATTCATGTCAGATATATCTGTATTGTGCAGGTAATACACTCAAGTAAGTGACAGTCATAAGTTGTCCTCCCTTTTTGCGACGAAAATGTGGCAGCCTTATTAAGCTTATTAATAAATAGACATGGACAGAAGGGGCATCGCCATCTTAACAAGTGTAGAACTTAATAAGTGGTTCTAAAAGACGTAAAAAGCAAAAGAGGCAAAAATGAGAGAGGAATAAATTGCAGTCAAAGCAAGAAACATTCAAGTGACTATTTTACAGTGGCAGTGAAGTCCAGTGGAGAAATTTCTGCGGAACTTGTACGAGGGCAGAAAATCGAAGAACGTGTTGTGACACTGTGACAGATCTACATAACGATGGAATAGACCTAGTTTAGCCAGCAGTGCAGTAGCAGAAGAACGTCAAGTTGTATCACCGAAAAACGCGATAGATGAGATGGCTGGCACTGCCACTGGAGGCAACGAAATCGGTCTCTGGGCCCTGTGGCCAGCCAATATACCGAAAAAATGTGGGAATATTGGTTGAAATATGAAACAGGCTCTTTTTGACATTGTGATGAAAAGTCATTTTTGAAACATGATGTTCCACAACATAGAAAAGACAAATTTGTCACGAAAATGTACCACAATCGTCGCCAGAATCCACAATGGCGAAGTAGTTGACAGAAGCTGGCTTTGTTTTTCTCCTTCACAAAGGTGTGTTGAAAAATATATTGCTGAGCGAGGATTGGCGTTTTGAGATGATGAAAACGTTGGATCGCCCAGAAAGTTTTTCCAAAAAATTTTCAAAACTATTTTCAAGCTAATATTAAAAAAAGACGCGATGCTTCTAACGACTGGTTTTGCAAGTTTCACAAATCGCTAATCATTGTCAAATACCATGTTGCATCATAAAGTTTTGTTACAGCTGAGTTAACAAATGTGACGTCACAAGATTACGTCATCAATATTAATGATATGCGGAAGTACTAGTGACTTCATCGATCCTCCCCTACCTAAACATTTTGTATCCGCGCATGGGGCCTCCCACCATCTAAATCCGGCGCTGGGAACACATCATGAACATCACCCCATCTCTTCCTCACTCACACACATACCTTGGCTCAGCTAGATTTACTGCAAATATCACACACCAACATGATAATGACAAATGTACAAAGTCGCGTGAATGTGATGATCACATTGTGATCGCTTGTGTATGTTCTTGCGCGAACCACGAAGCGCGCTTCCACGCAACACGGTAACTAACACGCAGGGCCGGCGCTAAGTGGTTGCCCCCCCCCGAGCCTGGACGTTGGGACCCCCAATATACAATATACTGCATTTAACACATATCTATATAAACAAAAAACAAACTTGTTTTAACATATATTCATAAAAGCATGTTTCTTCAGCATCAACAAAATATATGCAGGAGACAGACTTAAGCATTTGCTATATTTCAAGCTAGGAAAATGACTTTTTCCAAGTTTTCACAAATGCAAATGTTTTTGTCAACTCAGTCATATCTAATGTTTTCGCAGTTTCAACTTTCAATAGATATCATTGCCAGATTTATTAGCCTTTCATCAGTTATAGTTAATCTGTGAAACGTTTTGATTAGCCTCAACTTGCTGAAACTCCGTTCAGCAGTACTACGTACAGCAGTGATCGGCGAACTTTGGTTAGAATGGCCCCAGGCCCCCATTCCATGGGCGTTCGCAGAAATTTTTCCAGGGGCGGCAACGTCGACATTTTGCTTATCCATTTCAGGTTGTTGACGATGCAAGCCAAACGGACATTGACAAAGCGCTTTTCCCTTTCCACACAAAAAGAAATTGCTGCATTTTACGGCAACAGCCACAAACGCACTTCGTTGGCAGGGATAGCCAGGTATATTGCGATAAGTTACAAAACAAACTATCCACAGATTTCTCAAGCAGGGTACTTTTTTACAAAGCAGCAAATTGCCATGGTCTTTAACAAAACCATAATTTTGTCTTTATTTTACCTAGCAAGAGTTGCCAGCATCACTTAGAAGCAAGAGCTGTAAACGTCTAAGATCTCGTCCAAAGCTATCAACCACTCTTTCAATAAATCCTTGCTTGTCTTTACTGACTTTTAAACCGGGCAAGCTTTCGGTCTCACACTAATAATGGATTTCTCAAACTTATCGTGCTTCTTTTTACACATAGGCTGTAAAAGTACGTGGCTATCCGCTATCAGAACTCACTGTCTCCCTGCATTACTTCTGTTCAACACTTGCATGCGGGTATCTCCTGCGTTACCTGCGTTCAACACACCCTGCTAACTACCGTAACTTGAAGCGAACACATGAAGATTAGTTGCCATGTTATTGTCGCGCAATAAAGCCCAACTGTAGAACAATCTGCACGCAAGTTTCGTAACTTGCCTCTGCAGATAGGCAAACCAGCGGACATGAGTGAACTGCAACCGCATAACTGCACAACACCTGGGCAGTGAACCTGGTTCTTGTGCACTATGGGTGTTATACCGGCAAATAAACTGTCAATGCAAGAATGAAATCATTGTAATCGGAATTAAGTTCCTGACTTGAGGTTTGCTAGAAGTTTTTCGTTCTTAGTCCCAATTTCCAAAAGTGAGTGGCGAATGATCGTTTGCCCCCTTGCGGACGCCCATGCCCTTTCAGTCGTAATTAAAAGTCCGTGCTTTTTTTGAATGCCCAATTTCAAATTTATGTTGTATTGAGTTATCTGTAACATAGCAATGATGCTATGTTAATGTAATAAACCCTATAACAGGGGTGGCCAACCCGCAGCTCTTTGTCCGGTTTCATGTGGGTCTTATGCAATAACAGAAATCCTACTAAATAACATGCATAACAATAAATGGCTTGTGAAGTTCCGTCATTGTCATATTGGTGTGTGGTATTTACAATAAATCCAGTTGAGCAAAGATATGTGTTTGAGTGAGGAAGAGATGGGGTGATATTCAAGTGTGCCCACGTGTATGATGTGACTCTTTGCGGTGACACAGTAAGAAATGTGGCTCTTTGTCTCTGACTGTTTGGCCACCCCTGCCCTATAATGACAACATCAATGCCGTACTAACATCAAACAACCAGTGTTCTACGTAGTTGTTAAGGTAGCCTATGTTTGATCTCACGCAACCGGCGCAGCAAACACGGCCCACAACAAGTGTTGCGCCGCCCAATAAAAAGTGCTGTTAAGGCCCATAATTGGGCCGAGGTCCACCACTGGGCACAGTGCTACGGTTAAATAACTGGATTTCTCAGTGGCGTAAATTTTCGAGTTTTCATTGGACAACTCTGATGCAAGATACATTGCATAACACAGGCTCGGGCTACGAATAAGATTTTATATAATTATATACCGGTTATTGCATATTCTTGTACAGTGAAAGGATACAACACAGGGCTAAAAAAGTTGGTGAGACTGACGGGCGTACAAGGGTGCGAACCTCCATTTGACAAGCTAAATGCAAAAACTGAGCCCCATTTTTCTTATATTTTGATAGTCAGTACTTTTTTGGTTTTCAGTAAGTTATTTTTTGCGTTTTTCGGAAGTTTTTGGACTGTTGTTTTCCGGTTATTTCAGGTTTTAGTTTGTAGACACCCACATCCGGATACAGTTTTATTTCTAAACTTTTTTATGAATGTTGGCGAGGAGCCCCTACGGTGGCCAGTGGGCCTCTTTCAGCTACATCTCCCACCCTGGTTAAAACCTCTAGCTACGCAACTGGTCTACAACTTAATTTTCCTGAATAATTTTTTACTGGGCTATACCAAAAATGCTAACAGTCAACATGGATAAAGCAAACTTTACTTGCACAACAGCCAGCTTATCAAGACAAATGCTGACAACGAAGCTATTTTCTTTGACGTATTACAGGGGTGGCCAACACGTCGATCGCCGAGTGTCAGTTGTTCGATCGCGGCTGATTTTGCATTGAATTGACAAGATAGATAAAAAGAATTTTTCGATGGATATTCCAGAAACTACATAAAAATGAAAAACATTGCACTTTATGACATTTTGTACTTGTGACTTTATTACCGACCGGTCGATCGTGAGTTATGAAAAAATTTTCTAGTCGATGCCAGTCAAAGACAAGTTGGCCACCCCTGTCGTATTAGATAAATATGAACATTGAAAGTGGAAATGTGTGAAATCAGTTCTTGGTGAGTTCAGTTTTGGTGTCTCTATATGCCGTAACAAAGGTACTCAGTCAGATTTGGGGGCCCCTTTTTACCCGCCCTCCCCCCGTCTGGGGGTCCTAAATGCGCTCGCGCGTGGAAGCCGCACCTCGCCTGTAAGAATCACCCGATATTCAAGGTGAACAACTGGTACGAAATTTTGCGACTTACACACAAATGAAAACGGTATTCACGTAAGATCCCAATGAAACCGGGAAAAGAACCGCATGCGGCTCGCGAGTTGGCCATCCCTGTATTATTGAATCAACAACTCATTGACGAATTCACACGAGACAACTGCATTATCCTACCTATCTGGTGTACAATAAACTTTCCACGGCAATGAGCAGCTCGACAGCTACGTGCATGATCAAACACAAACTGTCATTAGTTTTCTGCGCGCACCGTTTATATGCACAACGTCGCGTTCTTAAAGATCGAAAATATAATTGTATAAGAGGTGCAGCATCATAGCAACAGCGTAACGATTAGGCAAATGGCCGCGAGAGCGTTTCACGCACAAACTTTAGACGGGAGCGCATCGGCTGAAACTCGTAGAAAAGAAACAAAACTTCAATTGGACCCATCAAGATTTGTTGCCAAAATTCTGGGTAAATATTTCATTTATCTTCACAAAAGCGGAGTCTGAAGAGTTTACGCAATTTGCACTCGAAAAAATGCCCGAGCATACGGTTAATTTCGCGTCGCAACGAAACCAGCGGTTATTGTGTACATTTCACTTTTTTCACGTTAAAATCTACCCTCGACCAATCGTGGCAAAACAAAGTTGAAGTTAAGGCCGAATTCAGGCAAATATAGTTTATTGCGACAAGACTTCTATTTTTCGAAATCACATTGTATTGCGTTCACTTTTAATGAAGGCACGACTTCAGTTGGTTGGCTGTGTAGCTTCCTGTTCCATCGCCGTTGCGTCCCAGGCATTGTGGTACTCGATGTTTGTTGACATCAAGGACGCTTTTCAGCTTACTTCTATTTCGTGGAAATGTGACACAAACATAACTCCACCCAACTGTTTGGAATCAAGAGATAAAATCTGCTGGAAATGCGCGACAGGTGACAGAATAACTTGACCACACTCTGCCATTTCTTTATTGTTAAATCTGCTACACAGCAACATTATAATCCAAAAGAAACAGTAAAACATTGCAGAATGCCGACAATAGCTGTTCAAAAATATGAAAACAGCCATGCCAGGGGTGGGGAACCTGCGGCCAGCCTGAACAATTGATATGGCCCGCATTACAATTTTTGTTTCCCAAGTTAGAGTACAACACCGCGCCAAAACGAAGCTCAATGTTAAGCAGGTACTTAGATAGCAAGTCAAGAGAAGCCACTCTTAACTCATAGGCAGACAATATAATTTTAGGATAAAATTATTTGATTTTGCGGCCCGCAAGCGATAATGCGCAATTCACGCGGCCCGTGATAGCAAATAGGTTCCCCACCGCTGAGCTACGCTATTGCGAAAACTAATACTTAATCTTTAATTCTTTCTTCTTTTAAGCAGCACAAATCAAGATTGAACTCAGTAGAAGACTAGGACGTTTTGGAATCAAGGTTATTGGGCATACGCCTCGGATCAGAGACATTACAGACAAGCAAGGATACAAAAATGCCATTTGGTCTTGTACTACCCACCCGTACTAAGCTGTCAGTTTTTCTGTATCTACGTTGAATCAAAACAACTGGACCAAATCGGTTTGCAGCTGTGTACACTTTATTTTCTAACTAATACGAATGACAATGTTCTGATGAAACGGTAACGAAGTAAAGCTATCAAATTAATGTGTTTCCATAACTTTTCATGAAAACCTGGACTTGCACAAAAAATGTTTGACAACTGCCGAGGATCTCTTTGAAGCAAAACTAGAACTTTCACCAAACGCGACCTCAACGCAATTCCCCAACGAAACAGTTAGAGCGACAAATTACAACACGTAAGAATTGCATCTGAGTAGACAGCCGAGTTGGTAATTCTTCTTGATTTTAAAATCATTTCTACGGCAATTTTGACACTTATTCGCACCATGTCCTAGAGACACAAGCCTCCTTTTTCTCGAGACGCCATTGCTTGGCAACCATCGGCGATTCGGGAAAAGGCGTTTCGCAACACTAGCAACACTCCATCATGCATGTTATCAGAAGCTTCGCCAGATCCTAGAGGCATGCTGCGCCTGCGAGGATATTCGACGCAGAGGATAGAAGTGCACACGATCTAAGTTCATTTATCACAACACTGATTCAAGCAAAGATCAGTTACGACGAGCACATCTGCAGTGACAAGTGGTGAATTTGATGCAGTCGGTCGAAGCGCAAATGGAGCTTTTCTCCTTTTTGCGAAACAGTCTGTTGTGATCCAGGCATGAGCAAGGAACCGACCAGTTTCGGCTCCACATCTGTGATGCTCTGCGTGAACACGAAGAAAGAAGCTTTGATATACAGCACAGATATCCAATAAAGCTAAACTTTCAATCAATCAGAGTTTAGGTTACACAATATTGTACTACAGCAACGGCTGGGAAATCGTGGTTCTCAAACATTTGGCTATAAGAAGCATTAAACAAACTGTCTGTAACGTACCATGATACCGTATGTTCATAAACAGTTTGCTGGCAACGTTTGGTAAAGGCAACGATAAAATATGCACTGACCGCCTTTGAATCAGAGTGAGTTTGTTTGTCGAAATGGGACGAACTTTATAAAAAGTTGGACAAACTGTGCGCTTCGAAAGCTTCTTACTTTGAGTAACTGCGGGGTTGGGAAAGAAGCGAAACTGCCCTGGATCTGGTTGTTCCGTTCTATGGCCAAGACCTGCTGCGTTTCAATTTCAAGTTCTTGAAGCTTCTGACAGGCGAGCCGTATGTCCCATTCACGCTGCTTCATCTTTTCATACGGAGCAGCAGAACCGGTTGGATAAAATCCTGAGAAATATTTTGGCAACAAAAGTGATGTTGAACGAGATAAAAAGTTGTTGGATTAGCAACTAGCGCCCAGCTTTAGCAAATTACTGCAGCAATATCTTTTCGAAATAGGAAATATTTTTTTACAGTTGCCGAGTTCACAACTTACGCCTTGCACGCTATTAACTTATTCACATTGGAAGCTTTATCAAGTTTTGTCTGCTTGTATGATAACATGAGGAAAATCACCAGGAATCATTCCTATGCTCAATAGCGATTAACACGACGGTAACCATGAACACCAGCTAGGAAAAAATCGATTTAATAGATCGAAAAAAATCATGTCAAAATACAGGGACTATCTCCGCCGAAAGCTGCCTTAAAGTATTCGCCTCACGCGCGGCCATTATGCTTGTTTCCTTCAAGCACTGACGAAACCGTTGATGCAGCAGTTATTAGAAATGATTGGAATTCCTCAGAAATTTCTCTTCGTATTCGTAACTATTTCGACATTATCGTCTGCCAAGTTCAACACCTATTTATGAACAAACATTCCAGCACATTACCCGGTTTCCGCTTGCTGACGTCAATCACCACAGGCACAGCTAGCTGCTGAACCTTATCGGATAGCTGACGTAATTCATGACGGAGTTTGTTACGTGTTGCAGCAGTTTTGCCAGTTTGGGTCAGTGGCACGTTGAGAGGTGTGAGTTCCTGCATAAAGCAGTAGAATCTGTTATTTTTTCTCTTGACCTGATCAGTAAGCTGTTTCTTTTTACGTTTTGCACAACAGCAGTAATCGTATATAAAATTACGATATTGCATCTCTTCAGTTTCGGCAAAAGTTGTTTTGGGGTACGAAACCATTGTCGCGCATTTCGGCTTTCTCATCGGGGAGTGGGCGAGTTCTGAAACGACGATATGCTGTTGCAATGGGTTTACTGGGGGATACAAGAGCTTGGGTTTGGGGTGAATGAGTGTGTGTTCGGGGGTTAGCCCCGCTATGCCTCCCATGGTCGCGGGCCTGGATTAAAGTCTCTTGTAAAGTCATACATTCGCTTCGCTGACGGTGAGTGACGAATACATTGAAAACATGAAAATGGAAAATATCTACTTTGCAGGATGGATAAGTTGAAAGACGTAGCCTGTCAGGTTTTAAAAATCGTCAACTGCAAAAAACGTCTGCTCCGAGTTGTAAAAGGGCGCTGCGGTATTGCGTCGATGCTGCACGCGAAGATTGACTCGCCGCCGAATACCTATTTTAAGGGAGCTGTTGCGTCGGAAAAACAGGCGGTGACAAAGAGCCAGACTGTACAGGTGCAAGCAATACTGTGAGAAAAATGTGCAAACACAGACACACCACAAACAAACAAGGTTTCCAGTACAAGTTGTATAAAATGCAAGTTGTTAGACAATGGGCTGTCGGTGTCATGCTTCCGCTGAAGAGGACCATAACTTTTTTTCATAAGCTGGCCCGGTGTACACGATCATTTTTTCTCCACATCAGCACTTTAAACCTATGAAACAGCATTAAATACTGTTGCGGCCGGTGGCCCAACTATATGGACAAGTACGTACGGACTGGAAACAGTGCTTTGTAATAGACTGCTCTTTGAGCCATCCGGCTGGGCACAAACCGTTCACATGTTCACACAGCGTTTTACGTAACACGTGA
>JGI24022J15233_10007390_pt1 | contig 12099 bp, 8 predicted proteins | sample Ectturendosymbi2_FD_15233 | JGI IMG/M metagenome (IMG submission 15233)
AATGGAACTAGTTTTTCTTTTTTAAGGACATGCAGTTATTTAATGTTACATTACATCAAAATTCCAAATTTGGTTCTTTACGACTTGGATTGACTTTAAAAATTGAAAACCCACTGAGTTGCAGAATAGTCTGAAAGGTTGATTTGTGAAATATATACAAAAACAAAATTTCGCGAGATTTATATAGTACAGTAACTGTTAACAAACATAATATCAAAGACCAAAAAAGTTACTGCTGTTTTGGAAATATTTTCATTTTTGGCAAAGGTTAATTGAACACAGTGTTGTGTTAAGCTCCAGAACTTGATGCTCCATTTTGTACTTCCTTCTTCCTTTTCAATGTTCAGCATCTTTCAACTTTCAAGCACTGTTTTTGTTTTTTCGGATTTAAACACAGCAGGCAGTTCTCTTACATTCAGTGTTATGTTCTCATTGCTTTGTTATTTTAACATTCTTTTTTTATTCATGGCACTGTGTTTATTCATTGTAATCAGTCTATACTATGCCAACAAGTTAGGCTAATCTAATATTGAAATTGCTGCAATTTCAAAAAGTTTAGCTTAAAAAACCTGATATTTAAGTTTTTGAAAAAAAAGGTAAGGCATAAAATACATCATATTTTTGATAATGAAGCAGAAAACAAGATTGAAAATTTTGGAAATATCGGTATCGGCCGATATATCGGCCCATGAATGACCGATATATCGGTACCGGCCTCAAAAAAGCCATATCGGTCGATCTCTAATTCAATGTGTCGCCCTCATTAATATGTTATTCAATGTGCGGCCCTGGTTAAGATAGTGACATGATTTTTGGCTCAGTAAGCCATTTGGGTTGGACATAGCTGATCTTGATGAAAACTTTTTGTCTTAACATTTTCAACTACATTTGTTTCTTCATTTAGACACAACACAGTTTCATGTTTCGGAAACGCGTAAATACTCTTACCATACGAATGCACAAATACCATACGAAAGCGTAAATACTTTTACCATACGAATGTAAGAGTATTTACGCTTACCATGCGAATGCGTAAATACTCTTACCATACGAATGCAAAAAAATACCAGTCTTACCCAGACGTTTTCCATTTGATTGAGCACATCCAAAAGTAATAAGAGATGCTGCAGCCAACACAAGAAATGGCAAGCTTGAATTCAGAATTTTATCTGTAAAAACGTTGCCCATGCAAACTGCAATCACTTTTCCCATATTTCAACTGGCAGCATCTACACAATAACAATTGTAGGCATTGAAGATAGACCACTGAGCACTTAAAACTTACCACAAGCAACTTGTTCAATTGCATATTCTTAATGCACTTAAATACTTGTTTCGCTCATGTGACTGCATCGCAGGGACTTTGCTTCAGCTTGACAAACTGTTTCTGAAAAGGTTTTCTGTTGTTTACGAAAACTCCAGTTACGTCAGCTGTCGGTGCGTAAACATGTACGCCCTTATCGACATTGATACAAAATTGACTGCCACAGAATTCAATGCGAAAAAATATGAAATGCGCTGAAGCAGCACAAGCACATATTTTTCAGTGCGTCGAAGCTAAAGATATAACGATTGCACTTTTACAAAAGATGTCAAAAGCCTTATTTTCTGGTGTGCCTATGCTGATATCTTAATTCTCCACTGGTTGTTTGAACAAGCATTTTAAACACCAATCCAAGATGCTTAAAAATATCACAATGTTCTCTTCTTTACACACAAGGTGTTTATGGTTCTTTTAGAGAAGCTTTTTTGAAGTAAACGACATCTATGTCCATAATTTTTTAAAGGGTTGCGTGTGGAAACATCAGGAATGGTCTGAGCGATTAATTTGAAACAGGAGTTCCACGTGCATTACGGGGTATGTCTTTCATAAAAACTGGAAAGTTTGTTTATTAGTCAAGGAAAAAAATAACATGTCAACCTTTTTTGGTGGGTATCCTTTTGAGGTTCAAGCCACTTTTATGCCAGCCAGCACCCACCAACCCTACCAAACTTGCAGAAAAGGTGTATTGAGTGTTTTACAACATGCCTCCAAATTTCAAGCCAAAATATTGAGTCCAGCATTATGTCAGAAGTCCAATATTATTATATTTCAACTACACTTGTAAAAGCATGTCAATATCTGTTGTTGTAGCTTTAACAAAATATCGATAAAAAGAAAAAAAACTGTGCTGCAAGAAATTTTGTCCTTACGATAAATTTTGTCCTGATGGTAAATTTTGACTGTTTTTGACTTAATAACTTTGGAATCGCTCATGTATCAGGGTAAAATTTGGTTTGTGGACATTCATAAACTTTAAAAAAGTCAGAAAAAATGACTTTGTTGACTTTTGGTTTTCCCGGTTATAAGCAAACGATTATAAGCTACAAAAAACGTTTTGCGAAGATCTGAAGGATATTTTTGTAAATCTTTGATTTAATTCATGCGTGAAAACAAATACTATTTTAAAAAAAGCTTTTAGCTATTTTCTAAAAAATGAGCCACTCTGTACGCTTTGAAACATTATCTGTTGTGTTAACATTGAGATGCTCTATCTCGAAGTTTCATTTCAAATCACATCAGAAAGCTGAACTGAAAGTTATGCACATATTTTGTTGTCCTGCCTCCTACAAAACAAATTTGGTTAGTGTGTTTTTCTGTGTTACATAAGGAAGGAATGAAGTTTTCTTTCAGGATTAATTCCTTTCTTACATTAAACATTTCCATCTTTTTATGAATGCATTCCCACACTATACAGCTTATGTTTTGATAGTTGTTTGCTTATTGACAGAGTTTCTTATAAATTAACACCTCAGTTTTACTCTCTCAATTACTGTCTCACAACAAGAACTCTTAACAAATTGTAATGAAAAGAATCCTACGTTTTCAGTGAAGAAACTGTTGTTGCACGGACAAATGATTGTTATAAAAACCAAAGATCCTTTACAGTATCAATATTCAGAACCATTATCTGGTTCTAGCTTGACTACAGCTCTCAAACGTCTCAGAACTAACTTAGCTGATCTAGAACGCAATCCTTTCAAACCTTTAGTTGCATCAACGCTGCTGAAGCAAATGACCTTCCGTCACGTTTTTCAATCCTCCGCGTGCCAACCACCTTCCGAAAGCGCTACATAGCATGTAGAAAAGAAATTTATCAAACGGATGAAAAAAACGTTTGTCATCAGCACTAAAGCAAGATGAATTTTCGACTGGTGATCCATGGTTCAAGGAACCCCAAATGTTTTTATTCATCGTTTCCAACTTGCATTCAAAACATATTTGCGCTGTTTTTATTTATGACATATTGGGCCCCCCAACAACGAATTCCTACAGTACGATTTGAGTAGGGTTGAAAAATTATCTGGGACCATCTGTCCGGTTCATACAGACTATTAAGTGCAGTTGTGAGTATACGCACCCTTGTCTTGAGTGCAACACCAGTGGAAAATGCTTACTTGCGATGCTGACACGAACCCAACTGTCGCAAACTTCTTAGCAGGAATACAGTAACTGGATTGCAAGTGGCAGGTGGACGTCACCACCGTACTCGAGTACGTCTTCTCAAAAAAATTTCTCGAAGGTCCCGGTCACATGCTTTTTCGAAGACCACAAAAGCATGTCTACACGTCTTTGCAATGGTTCCATAATTTCTCAAAATTATGTTGCAGAATAAACATTTGGTCTGTACTGCTACAGGCGGGACAAAAACCGTATTGGATATCTTTCAGATTTGTTGACCGTATTGGATATCTTTCAGATTTGTCATCTCAAGTTATTTTCAAGCCAGTTGGCATGCACATTTCCGAAAATGCTAAGGACAGAAATTCCCCGGTACTTCGTTCATTCCATCTTGTCTTCCTTGTCTGTGGAAAGAACGAAAACGATAACCTCAACCATCAAGGTAGTGTCCTTGCGCCTGTACTTTCCCTTATTTACATTAACTCTGATATTACTCAAGCGTCCGCTTTTGATACTACTGTATTTGCTGATGATTTTAATCTTCCCTTGCCAAATTCCTGTTTTAATGTTCTTCAGGCAAATGTCAACCTTGAACAATGTGAAATTGACCACTGGCTTAGAGCCAACGTGATTTCTCTTAACTACAATGAGATTAATTTTATGCTATTAAATTCTGATAAACACAATCCTACTTGATCTAAAGTTTTAATAAATAACTATAGCATTTCCCCCAAACATTACTTGAAATACCTGTGTTTTTCTTGACGATAAGCTAAGCTGGAAACCTCATGGAAAAAAGGTGAAAACTCAACTATCAAGAGCTTTTGGAGTTTTATCCAAACTTAAACAGTACAAAACATTGAACCACTGGGAACACTCTGTAAAAAACGAGTTAGAAATGAAGCAGCATGAAAGAATACGATGGTAGGAAGCGTCGTCAAACAATTTTTACGAAGATAAATTATTTTCCCTATTCTAACTGAATTACTTGATTGTGTTAATTTTGTGTCCGGAAAAAGTTTTGTTGAAGAGGTTATTGTTGCTCTTCGTGAAACAATGCAGTGATTTCAATTGCGTGTCATTTTAGAAATGTAAAACAGCGCTTGTCTAATGAATATTACTGGTAATCTCATAATCTTTCCCATATAACGCAAACACATGCATCTGAGAGAAAGCCTCACTCCGATCGTGCTGATATGTTTGTGGTTGATGTTTCCCGCAGCGTGCGCATGAAAACCGGAGCGGAAGCAAAGCGAAGCCGTCTTTGCAAAAACACAGGCAAAATCAAACTGGCACAGCAGACTGAATGTTGGTTTCAGCTCACACAATCTTGCGATTGCATTGCAATAGGAGTCATAAATCGCAGTGTCGCACTTCATGCTCAGTTTCATTTTATCTAGTACTGAAATAATTTGGGTCCACAGAGTGCGTCAGCTGCAATAAATTAGCTACGTTTTGATTTGAGAATTCCTTTGACGATTTTTATTTTTACATTTCAGAATTAGCAGTTTTGGTAAAACGCTTTGTGTGGCAATTAGACAAATTGCAAACAAAGGTGACACGGGTACAACTGTAATCAATATGGATCCATCTCTGGGAGCATTGTACGAGTTTCTGCCAGCATCTCCGGCTTGCAGCGTTTGCAGCTTGATCGCTCCGCCGAAAAAATATCCAAGCTATCAGTCAGACGCAGTGCGTCAACCATGCAGCAAACAGCTTTGCAGATCTCTGATTTCAAGAAAGCTATTACCAAACAAGCTTGCCTATATCTGAATATCAATGCTTGTGAAGATCAAGTAAATCACTCATGCCAACGCAGTGTTTTACACTAGATGCTGCATTTTCTTATCATGAAATGAACAATGGATTTTTTACTGATCGCCGTTCATGCAATGCAGTAGTGTCCGCAATTGAGTTCAAAATGATTTACGGAACAAAAGATTTGCTTGAAACATGTTAAACATTTTGGTGTTCCGAGCATGGAACTAAGACAGTAAGAGTAATATTTAAAACTATATGTAGGATATTACAGGTCATAAATACTTTCTGTAAGTAAATGTGTTTCGTTAAAAATCATATTCAAAGTTCTGCAAACGTGCTTATTCTATGACCCACCAGAATTTACGATATTGAACAAAGCTTGCATTTAAACTATCTCTCCGAAACCCTGCCAAAACATAAGCAGTTTGATCCCAGTTCTAACGGGCAATAATCTGCAAGTAAACGGAGCCTGTAGCGTGTAAATTAGCTTTTTAACTTGGCGGAACCATGGGCCTTACCAGGGTAGCAAGGGGGCCATGCTCCTCAATTTCTAATTTTTAGCTAATCTTGTCGTTTTGTGCATCGAAAGGCGGTATCCCAAACAACATACTGTTGTTCGCTCAAGGTCAAAATATCTTACCCACCGTCTTTAATTTTGGGCTGGCTGCGCTCCTGGGAGGAACGTAACATCAGGCACAAAATAATTAGTCATTTTTAACCGCATTCATGTAATACTCTTGTGTTCTTGTGTTTGCTAATACAACGGTGTGAGTGTGCCCTTTTCACCATTCAACCCGTATGTCTAATATGTTTGGTGAGTAAAAGCGCTCAAACCGCTACAGGTGTCTCACTTCACAATGAAGCGAGGTTCCAGGATGGTGGAAAAAGCATTTCAAAGATCTTTTGAACCCAGTCACCCTCAGAGCATCGGAGACATTGCAGCAGGTCCATTTTGGGAAGTAAAGTACCATCATTGTGATCGAAGCCTCACTGGATGTTAAAACATTGGAGGATGGTAAGGTTGCAGGTCATGATCAAATCCAACCTGAAATGGTTGAAGCATCAACAAGGAAAAAAAATATTTCGCAATCTCGTGTGTTTTAAGTGGCCTGGCGTTCTGGAAGGGTACCGAAAGATTAGCAAATTGAGGTCATAATTTTCCTTCTTTCCACATGCAAGGAAGAAAAGATGGAATGCACGAAATACTGGGACATTTCTATCCTTAGCATTGTCGGAAAAGTGCATGCCAACTGACTTGAAAAATGCTGTGAGATGACTAAAAAAGCTGGAAGAGATCCAAAACCGTTCGTTCCGCGTGTAACAATACAGACCCACTGTTTACTCTTCAAAAACGATTTTGAATAATTACGTTACTGTTGGAAAGACGTCTGGGCATGCTTTCGTTGGCCTGGAAAAAGCATGTTACTGGGACCCTATTGGAAAATTTTGGCAAGATTTGCATGAATATGGTGGTGACATCCACCTGCTACTTGCAATCCAGTTATTGTATTCCTGCTAAGCGGTTTGCGTTCGTGTCAACATCGCAAGTAAAAATCATACTCCACCGGTGTTGCACTCAGACAAAGGTCCGTTTTGTCACTACTGTTGTGGAACCTTCAATTCGCAACATGAACAGCGACGAAAGTGGCGAAGAAAGTGATTCAGACATGTTGGATAGTAACTTTCACAAGTGGAAAGTACTGCAGTGGTGAACATATTGAAATTCAGCCGATTTCGTTTGGCGGTTGAGCATTGCAGTGTGCGAGCTATTAACCATGATCATCTCATGTATATTAACGACATAAAAAGCAAGTGTGTTGTACTAAAATGCTAGATATTGCACGCGCAATAACAATCACCAGTTAATGCACTGAAGGCAAGAAAACAGCGGAAAATGTCCATAATAATATTAACGGATTTATGGCAAGCATGGATGACAAAAAGAAATATAGAATGTTTCCCTGAAGTTATGCCGACTGATGCCCTCGCGGCAAAACCTGAAAAAATCGCACCNAACTGTGATTCTGAATGGTTTATGAAAACTTTCAGATTCTATGAATTTTCACGTAATAGAAACCATCGTATTTCAACAACAAACATTGGACATCCAAATATTAGCTGAGGACAGCAAGATATACATAACCGAGTGACAAGTATCTAAGAAAAATAGAAGCACTGCAAGCAAAAAGATTTTATACACATATGTATGTTTTTCAGAAAATGGAAATTACAGTACATTCCGAATTTTGCGAGATTATTGTTAACTCATTGTCATAAGAGTGTTTTATGCGTTGCATGAATCATCAAATCACTGCGTAAATGAGGTAATGTTTAAAACATCGTAGCCGTAGAAACTGTCAGAGAAAATAGGGATTAGGTAATAGGTATCCAGAAGCTTCTAAAAGTCCTTCAGTAACTCGAAAGTTGCGCGACACATAAGAAAAACCTCGCGATAGTCAAACGCGTCAAACGTGACGCTAACCTGGGTCACACGGAAAGGACCGAGATAACTTCAAAGCTTAAGAAAAGCTAACAACTTGCGAAGCATCGAGAACAACACGAGACAGAGTTTGGCAGCTTGAAAGAATGCTGGAAGTTGCAACAAAAAGAAACTCTGAAAGAAAAGTCTCGTGCACAAAGTCACAAGACCTTATGTCATCATAAAACAAACAGAAAACTTGACGCGACAGTATCGACCCGACTCTCACGCGGCGAGACATGCAAGGAAATGACCAAATAAAAAAGAAACAGAGAAATGTAAGAGCAGTGAAATGAAGAAAATTCGAGAAAAAAATAAAGGCGTCACAAACATGAAAAAACAAATCATATTTCTGGTTAGAATTTGTAGCAAACCTCATCAGCCAAATACATTGCGACCTCAAAACCATAATGATGTCACATATATTGATGAATTGCGCGAGGAGAATATGGTCAAGCCGAAGCCGCCATATTCAAAGGACCTACATTCGATTAGGCTTCACAGGACTTAAATTTTTATTTCAACAAACGTACTATAGTTTTGACTTTCAAAAACATGGCACAAACCCCCTTGGCATGGACTTACGCACCCCAAAGCGTGTTCACGAACCCGGTTAGGGAACTTCTACCTTTAATCAATGCATCACTTCCGCTGTTAGTTCCTCTCGACGAAACGTACGTTTGCTACACCAAGATTGATTACATCACCGTGTGCTGTAAACACCAAAGACAAATCACATGCAATCTTCGTTACTGTTTTAGTTCCTGTAGAGGGATGGCAAGAGCTGCAAACATGGGTGTAATCCTGCATACGGCCAACAGTAGCCTCCACCAACAAGAAACAACGCATGAAAACAGTTCCGTTGATTGTTCGCCCCGTACTGTATTAAACTTGAAGTTTTTCAAGGCTAAGCCATGTGATGTTCCGTTGTACAAATAGCATAAGCACGTTGCTTGAAGGCTAAAGCTGAACACGCATGCCTGTTATCAGGAACAAGCATGCTGAATCCAGACTGATGTGAAACAGGTTCTAAAATATATCGTTACTTATGACCGCTCAATCTCAACCTGAAATTGTTTGCAGTCGTCTTCTCAAACCGGTAGTGAATATACTGAAGTTCATGCATTCATTTACCCCTTTAGCTACGACTAAGTAACTGCCTTGTAGCCTTTACCCTCAATTGTTAAAAGTTGTGAGCACATTACGAATGTTTTGTGGGATGCAGCATTCCATCCATAGTTGCTAGTAATCTTTAATTTTTAACTTAAACAAGTACTTCAAGTACTGTTCAAACACAGACTTCTTTAAAAATCATTGGACTTGAATTAGAATAAGCTTGATATTCGTTTCTCTATTGACTTAAGAAAAACTTTTCAGTTTTTATGAAAGACATAGCCCCTAATATCTCTGTTTTAAACCCGTGAAACTCTGTTTTAAACCAATGGAATAGACCATTCTTAAGATTTTAGAAAACACCAAGGTATTTCAAAACACTGCGGGTGTTTCCGTACGCAATCCTTTAACCAATAAGTTATGAGGAAAGGTATCGTATACTTTTAAACAACGTTCCGAAACATACCCCAAATTCCTAGTACGTAAAGCATTATAAACACTGCAATATTTCTTCATCATCTTGAAATAACGTTTGAAACCATGATGCAAACAACCGGTGGAATATCAAAATATATCANTGTAGGTTTTCGGTAAATACGTTTTTGGGATCTTTGAAACAGGTTCAATAGTTTCTTCTCTATTGTAGTTTCGACGCAGTGCAAAAATTATATTTGTGCAGCATCAGCGTATTCCTGGTTTTGTCCCAGTAAGTACGGAGTCAGCCATTTTGAAGTCATCGTTGATTGTTTACTGTATACACTGAGAGTTGCAGTTAATGGAATTTTCGTAAAGAACAGATAGCTTTTTTGAAAATAATCTATAAATCTGGGACAACGTCAGTGTGATCCAATCACATGGGCGAACAAGACTTCAGCTGCATTCAAAATATGCAGCCATAGAAAATTGCTTGCAATCAAGTTCTAATTGCTTAGTTGTCTGTCTTCAAAGCGTCCATTTGTACCGATGCAGCCATTTCGAAAATTGGCAAAGTTTTGCAGTTTAAAATGTGTGCTCAGGGGTTTAGTTCCGATGCCCCAGCATAGCGCCTGTCAGCTCGAGAAAATGTTGACAATTGTCGACAGCTTTCTGGCTTTATGTAACAAATATTATGAGCTCAAGATTCCTTCTCTTCCGATGAGCAAACCTGTGATTAACTGATGCAATCTGCCAATGTCCCAATTTGCACTTCAACCATCAGCAGTGAAACAAATTATTCAATGATGTTAGTGCAACACAACGTTTGAAAATGCCCTTCTTGTTATTACTTTTATTGTATACGTTAAAGTTAAGGCAACACCGTGAATGTCCAACCAATGCTGGTTGTATGGTGCAAATTTTTGGAGCATTCTATTGCTGCAAAATCAATTGCATTTTTAGGTTCTTCGTGTTGGCTAGTAGTGTCCGGGCCGACGCATTACAAAAAGTACAGGAACATTTCACATAATGATTACAAAGTTTTTTTTATGCATACTAAACACTTTTCATGCAAATTTGTATATAAATCGTACGCAAGCTTCTTATAAAGTGCACTACAAAGCTCATAATGGTTAATAAAAATCGCCATACAATATTTAATGGCAAGAAATATACGCGATTTGTAAATATATTTTTGAATCAAACTGATGTTTGCTCTTTACTGTTTTAGCATAAATCACAACTGTGCTGCTGCTCATACAAACTGCGTTTCTCATCATGACGCACACTTGCACTGCTAAAATTCTGATATCAACCTTGCCGTTTCTTGTGTTGGCTTCAGCATATCTTATTGCTTTAGGATATGCTCAGTCAAACGGAAAAAGTTTGGGTAAGACTGGTATTTTCATACGTATGGTAGGAGTAACTACGCTTGTTCGAAACTTACAAATGCGGTGTGGTGAAAAGAAAAATAAACTTTGTTGAATAATTTGCGACAAATTCAATGACCGCAGTTTCTGTGATGCCATCATCAAAAAGCCTTCAAATGATTAGTCAAAACACTTTTCAAAACCTAAATAACATGCAAAATATTTCCTTACTGATATTTTCATTTGAAATATGGTTAGGGAAAAACAACATTAAAGCTACCCAAACGAAATTGTTTAGCAAACAAATTTCAAACAATGCAAACAAATTTCTTTGTTTAGCAAACAAATTTCAAACTATCGTTTTTCAACTTCTTGAAGTTATTCAACTTCACGACCGGCTTAGTGCAACAGTGTGTTGAGCACACGCCACCAAAACTGGTGGACTGTGTTCCTTTCCCGGTAGAGTCATACCGAAGACCTAACAGTCTTGTGATCAGGCCCGCAACCAGGAGGTCGCAGCCACCCTGCGAAAATTTCCGCCCCCCCTGGAAAAGCGTGTTGAGCACAGGTCAAAACCATTGGACCTTTTTAAAAAATCTAAGACCTCTTTCAGAAAGTTCTTCGTCACCTCTGGTGTCCCAAGTTGGTTACGGGCCTGCTCGTGATTGGCGTTAATTGTGTGAGTGCAAAGGAAAGGTTTACATGAAGTGCTGCCATGACTTGAAACGAATGCATTACGAAAGTAACCCCAAGCGCGCCGAGCAAGCAAGATGGGCGCCGCTGACCACTCGTGACAAACCACTTTTGCAATGTGTAAAAGTGACAAAGTGACATGATGTGGGTTGTGAATAATGAACAAAAGCACGATATTCAATAAACGGTGCTACCATAGCGTGAGGTCTACCGCCGTTTGAACAGATGTGCTAAATTAATTGGCACGTTGCAAAGAACACTTGCTATATTTGTATCTGCTGTCAAAAAAATAAAAAAGTCTGTAAACCTACATTTTAGTTACACATTTGCATTTTGAATAAAAAAACATATTTTAGATTTTGAAATGAGTTGATTACGGCCAGAGAGGTAGGTGTTTGTGATTTTAAGTCACACTATAACATCAAGTTGTTTAGTTTATGAAAATAACTTTTTTTGGCTGAACGTTTTGCTGCAAACCATGAAAGCATACACCTTTATTAAAAAACTGATAGACATGGAAATAAAAATCTTTGCATTCTGTTTTACAGCAGAATATTCTGATTAAAGTTATATTTTGTTGAGGTGCTACATTATACAACTGATACAAAGTAAATAATTCAAGGCAATTACTTTCATTGCAAATAAACTTTGTAAAAATATTACTCTTTTAAGATATGGGTTTTCGCAACAGAACGTCTGTCGTACTGAGAAGATAAATATTTGTGAACATCCTACTTTTTGAATCACACGTGAACATCCTACGTTTTGAATCGCACATATCTTTGGCAAACTTTAATAAGGGAAACAATTTATTGACAGAATTCCTG
>JGI24022J15233_10007392_pt1 | contig 12098 bp, 13 predicted proteins | sample Ectturendosymbi2_FD_15233 | JGI IMG/M metagenome (IMG submission 15233)
ATCCCTTACCACTGCAACGGCAGCAACAGCAGATCGGCGGGTTGCATGAAAGCTCGATTCGTGCAGACGCCAGTGGGGTTAAAGAGACCTCTTCCTTCAGTCATCAGCAACGCGGCCTTTCGCCTTGGGCGGTGAAGCACGATCGAGGCCAGGATCGTGAGCGTTTTAACAGATTTCAGTTTCAGGATCCGTTGCCCAACGATCATTATTTTTGACCTTAGTTGTCTCTGCCCGGACCTTCGACGCGAAATGCAACAGATTCTCGAGCTGAGCCACGCCAGCAAGGTATGGATTCATTTCCACACTCACAACCGCTGAGAAACTATCAGGCGTCTGGTGTTGTTACGCTGGTGAGGCATTTTAACCGTCCTAAGCCTGAGGTTTTGTACTTCGACGGCGATCCAATGAATTTTTGGAGTTTTGTGCGAAACTTCGAATCACATGTAGATGAAAGAGTGGATGGTGATGCGCAAAAACTTTCTTTCTTACTGCAGCATAGTAAAGGTAACGTACGCAAACTCATTGAAGGCTGTACCAGAATGCGACCGCAGAGAGGCTACGGTGAAGCCCACCGACAGCTGTTCGAGCAATATGGTCAGTTCTATATTATCGCCCATGCGTGCGTGACAAGGGCTGTTGATGGCCCCCAAGTGCAGATTAACGATGCAGATGGTCTTCGTGCATTTGCTCAATGCTTACGGGGACTGTTATTTGACATTGAGTTAAGTTAATCAATTTTCTGAGGTTGACAACCTTACAACTTTAGTGAAGATTTCTAATCGCTTGTCCTTTAAGCTTTTAGATCGTTGGAGACGTCGCGTTGCACATATTACCAAGGAACGCTCGAGCTCGCCACGTTTCAAAGATCTGCTCGATTTCGTGGAAGAAAAGAATAACGTGGCAAACTCTCCACTTAACAAGAAGTTAAGTGAACAGCGTCGCACCCCACCAAACAAAGGCACTCGCGTGAGGGCCTCTTTCAACGCTATTGCCAAAGAAGACGAACAGGAGAGGTGTCCATGCTGCACTAAACCTCACAAGTTAGCAGACTGTCTTGCTTTCGGTAAGATGGATAGATCAGAGCGAATCGCGCTGATGCGACAAAACCGGCTTTGCGACAATTGTTTTGATAAAGGACATGTATCACGCCGTTGTAAACGTGCATCTGCTTGCAAAGAGCCGAACTGTGAATATAAACATCATACGTTGCTTCACTTTCTACCAAGCGACTCTACAGCGCTCAGCAGCGATAAAAAACCGTCGTTTGATACGAAGCATGTGACTTCGAGCAACAACAAAGAAAAGAATTCGCCCTCTGACAATGGCAATGCCTCTGGTGCATGCTTAACTGCTCAAGCAACCCAAGCAGTCTTTATGTTGATAATACCAGTCAAAGTTCAAGCGAATGGTAAGGAGACTGTTGTCAATGCGTTTTTATATTCTGTCTCTGGAGTAACGTTGTGGGCGCAGCGCCTAGCCCATGAGCTCGATTTAAAAGGATGTGACAGTAAAATCACTCTTAGCACCAACGGCACCTCGAAGTCAAGATCAAGCAAGTTCGTCGAATTACAGGTTTTGTCTTTAGACGGTGCGACGGCCATCGACTTGCCTGAGGTATATTCTGTGGATAAACTTCCTGTTAATTAAAATCATGTGAATTATAAAGATTTGCAAAGGTATCCTCATTTACGTGATCTCGTTTTACCATTAAAGAATGATCGCAAGGTATCTTTACTAATTGGTGCTAACGTTCCTGAGGCCTTTTGCGTAGAGCAAGTCCGCAAAGGTAAAGCAAACCGCCAGCTGCCGTGAAGCTGCCGTTGGGGTGTCGTTGATTGGACCAGTTTCGCGCACAAGCAACGAAGCAATGCAAGTGAACTTCATGCGTGTGCAAGAAGACTCGTCACACGAACAGCTACAGTCCTTGTGGAAGACAGACTTTGCAGACACGCAATGCAGTGCCATTGCAAGCATGTCGAAAGAGGATAAGTATGCCTTGAACGTTATGGAGCATTGTGTGACCTTTGAAAACGGACATTACGTAATGCCGTTAATTCGAGAATGGTTATGCTCGAGAGGTACCTGTTGAAAGTATTCCAGGTGATGTTGTCTGGTACTTGCCGCACCACGCAGTCAAGCATCCACGCAAAGGTAAAGTGCGCGTTGTATTTGATTATGCTGCTAAAACCTAAGGCTGGCCAATTCGCTTGTGGGTGCTTTGCTTCATTTTCGAATGGAACCTGTGGCGCTAGTCAGTGATATCGCATCGATGTTTCATCAAATCAGGGTCGATCAGAAGGATTGCGATGCGTTGCNTTTTCTTTGGTGGCCCAGTGGGGACTTAACGCAGAACCCACCGATCACCAGATGCTCGTTCATTTGTTCGGTTCAACTTCACCCCGAGCATCGCAAACTTCTGTCTACGCCAAGTGGCCGACGATTTCGGAGAAGAAACGACGGAAACCGTGCGTCGGAATTTTTACGTAGATGACCTATTACGTTCCGTTGCGACAGAAGACGCAGCAGTAAGGTTAGTGTCGCAACTTTGTTATTTGCTTAAACAAGGTGGATTCCAGTTGACAAAATGGCTTAGCAATAATCGCAATATTCTTGCAAGCATTCCTGTAGCAGAACGATCTATGTCCGCTGCTTTGGATTTAAACCCCGATTTGACTGAACAAGTGCTTGGCGTATTCTGGAATGTTAATAAGGATCTCTTCGGATTCAAAGTTTGTGCGACGTTACCAACCAGTCTTACTCGTAGTAGGGTTCTGTCGGTAATATGTTCTTTGTACGACCCGTTGGGAGTGGCCGCCCCCGTTGTAATTGTTGCACAAATCTTGTTGCAAGAACTTTGTAGAAAGGGTCTGTCCTGGCATGAAACTATCCCTTCGGAAGCGAAAGAAGCTTGGCGAAGTTGGCTTCGAAAACTTCCTCTTTTGGCCGAAATAGAGCTGCCCAGGTGTTTCAAATCTGACGAATTTGGGGAAATCAAAACGTGCCAACTTCATCACTTCACTGATGCGTCTTGTCGAGCATACGCTGCAGTAAGCTACCTGCAGCTTGTCAACTTTTCCGGTAAGATTCATAATTGTTTTCTTATTGGCAAANCTCGGGTCGCACCACTGAAAATATGTTCGATACCTCGTTTGGAATTAACTGCAGTTGTATTAGCAGTGCAACTGGATCAGCTGGTGAGACGGAGAGTTACTCCTAAAAAAATGCGAGTCATTTTTCTGGACAGATTCTACTGCCGTGTTGCAAACTTTACGCAACACTAGCAAACGTTTTCCAGTTTTCGTGGCAAATCGTTTGTCTGTCGAAAATCGACGATGGATCAAATGTTTCGCAATGACGTTATGTGCCTACCAGGCTTAACGCAGCTGATTCTGCGTCACGTGGAATAAGCGTGGAGAAATTGATGCGTACGAGGATGTGGCTCACAGAACCAGATTTCCTGTGCAGTGGTGAAGATTGCTGGCCGGCGTCGCCAATCCCATCGATCGACATAAACCCCTTCCTGGACGTAAAACGTTTCGAAACCGTAAGTGTTATCGTTAGTGAAGGAGCGACGGAGCGGTTAATTAAGCGATATTCTTCCCTTTACGCATTAACGAAGGTTACTGCTTGGATGCTTCGATTCAAGGCGTTCTTGCTGCGCAAGGCGAAATTATGGCCTGGAATAAGACTATAATTTGTTCCTTGACTGTTGCAGAGCTTCAAGCAGAAATCCAACTGATTCGGTATGTTCAACGGAGTACTTTTCCAAGTTTGTTTTCTCAGCTGTCTAGAGTCGTGATTTTTGCTCTGATAAATTCGCAATGAACAAGCTTAATCCATTCTTAGATGATGGCGTTTTGAGAGTCGGTGGAAGACTAAGCAAGGCTTCAATATGCTACAATGCGAAACACCCGGTCATCTTACCCAACAACCACCATTTGTCCGATCTGATGATTGTTCAACACCACCACCAAGTTGGACATTCTGGCATGGGGCACACATGGACCTCATTGCGCCAGAAGTTTTGGATAATCAAAGGCGGTGCAGCCGTCCGTAAAGTCATTGGTAATTGCGTATTTTGCAGGAAGCGAAACACTTCTCTTGGTCAACAGATTATGGCAGAACTGCCAGAAGTTCGAGTGCGACCGAACAAACTCCCATTCTCAGCGATTGGGGTGGACTACTTGGGCCCGTTCCTTGTGAAGCAAGGGCGCAGTATGGTGAAACGATTTGGGTGTATTTTTACTTGCCTACGAACTAGAGCTGTCCACATCGAGGTGGCGCGTACCTTATCGACCGATTCCTTCATCGACGCCCTTCGACGCTTCATTGGTAGAAGGGGTAAACCGGAAATCGTATACAGCGATAATGGTACCAATTTCGTAGGAGCAGAACGTGTCCTTAGAGAAGAACTGTAACGTTTTAACTGTCAATCTATTCACAGTCAATTGCGGCAATGAGGCATCGCTTGGCAATGCAACCCTCCAACCGCCGGTCATATGGGCAGGGTCTGGGAGCGACTCATACGATCCGTACGGAAAATCCTGTCGGCGCTGCTATCGGAACAGACCCTCACCGACGAAGGGCTGGCAACGTTAATGGTCGAGGTGGAAGCGATCCTCAACCCTCGCCCTCTTACGCCGGTCACCTTCGACCCCAAAGATTACGAGCCTCTTACCCCAAACCATCTTTTGCTTCAAACTGGTTCCGCGACTCCAGCACCAGGTGTTTTCTCTAAGGACGATCGTTATGTTCGTGGACGTTGGCGGCAAATACAGTGGATGGCAGATCAGTTCTGGAGACTTTGGTCTCGAGAGTATTTGTCTACTCTTCTTCCACGACAGAAATGGACAATCAAACGAAGCAACATTCAGCTCGGCGATGCTGTTCTTATCGCGGGCGGTGGACATTCGAGAAACAATTGGCAGATGGGACGCGTCTGCCGCGTTTTTCCCGACAGTCGAAATATTGTTCGACAAGTGGAAGTAAACTGTTAACGGAACTTTCAGACGGCCCATCGCAAAACTTTGTCTTGTTTGTCGTGGCGATGAAAAAATGACGGTTGCTATGACAGTGGTTGCTATTTCCGATTGACAATGACTTGCTGCATTAACGATAAACGTAAATCGTTTGGGTTACATTGCTAAATAATTCTGTTTTCACATTGTCTAATTTCATTGATCGATTTGTTACCTCGGTAACGTTCCGGGTTTAATTTGAAATTGCATTTAACCAACTGGAAATCGCACGTAGCGTTTCTGTAAATTTATTGCGATGTAATTATTATAGGTTAATGTCCTCCCGGTTCGTACATTGTGGGGGTATGTTACATCGCAAATTCTTGCGTTACCTGCTGAAGGATCGTTTGCTTTGATTGGTCAATCCCGCATTCCACCCTTGCGATGATTGCCTTACGTTACTTCGCTTTAACGGCTTCTTTAAGTAGTCTCGATTCGATTTGATTTTGTTGCCAGTTTTCTGAAGAGCGTGGTGTTAACCCTTTGCACACGGTTCTGTAACCATTTAAAACCGCACCGGACCGTAGTCATTGTGTTGACGTGTGTCGGCTATTATTCTGACTTGTAGTAAACGGAGTTTGACGGTTACTGGTGTGAGTTTTGATTCTTACACATGCTACGTCTCAATCACGGTGCGAGCGCACAACGAAGACGTAACAGAACAGACGTAGCAGCAGTGGGGTTGCCAACCGTTCTTTATATCAGAGGACAAAATTCAGTATATTCCTTTTTTGTCCTTTTTGACAATGATAAAAGACAATGTTATGTTCTTTATTTTCAAAATTTTCCATATGTTATATTAACCCTTTGAAATACCTAGACATACATGGTATGTCTCTTAGTACATACCTAGACTGAACCTTTAATAATAATAATGATAATTCATTGCAGACACGTGGTCCATATCATAGGCACAATCAAACACTGTCTGAGCACAGAATATGTTTAGACATAACTCTTTACAGAATAGGTGTTTGCAAACGACCACACGGATAGGAGCAAAAAGAGTTTTAACAGCACCCCAACTGTAGGATCATACACCAGTAGCGTAGCGAGGTTAAATGACGCCCGTGACAAGAAACAAGTTTGGCGCCCCCATGTTCTAATCTAAGGTCTTTCGGGAGCAAATGTACTGTATTGAAGAAAGTACTTGCGACATGCTTAGGAGTTTTCGGCGGCTCCCGCCGTGATTCATCGTCCCAGGCAGTGATTCGACGCCCGGGGAATTTTGTCCAACTTGCCCCCCTCGCAGGCGCGGATTTACCATTAGACTAAAAAGGCTTACGCCTAGGGCCACCGAATTCGGGGGCCCCAAAATTTTGGGAGTAAAGACAATTTCCAGCATTCTGTAAGCAATTATATTTGTATTTTTGTTTTGGTTCAATGCACGTTTTTTACTATGCCGATAACAAAAGATCTCCGCAGAACAGCGCTTCCCGGACCCCTTGGGGTCAGAAGCAAGATTTTTGGGGGTCCGAAATGAGATTTTCGAGGGTGAGAGGTTGTATGTTCTTTGAAGTACTTTTTACAAAAGAACCTAGATTTATGTAAGCTTGCAAGTGCTCTAACTGAAAATAACATTATCCAGCCTAATTATTCCAGCTAACGTTACTAATTCAACAATAGCTAAATGCGTGCATTGCTATTTCTGCTTGACGCGCTGCGGTTATACCACGGAAAAGATGGCCGGTAATGCGCTTGTAAGCGTATTGTAACGTTTAATTGTTTATGGCGCAAATATGGCGAGATTACTGTTTGATGGTACAGAACTCGATAGTTTCTGGTGTACAACCAGGAAAAGTTTCCAACATTGTGTGCAAGAGCCCTGTCAATTCCAGTGCCCTTTGCAACAACAACATATTTGTGCGAACCTGGATTAATTTGAAAAGCAAGTATTACAACCGTTTGAACCTCTCGACAGAGATTAGAGGACTCTCATATTTTACGATCCAGATCCAGTCCTGAATTTTTGAGACTAATTCCAAGTCCAACCGTATTCCAGATTGTTTTTAATTATAAAGTCCAAATCTAAATCAAGTTCAAAAAATTTAACAATATACAGCTTTTTAAAAAAAATAAATATACAATTCTTTTCCATTATCTCAATCCAAATCTGATCCTGATCCTAAATTTATAAAGCGATTTACAGCCCGGATCCAATCCAAATCCGCAGAAATTCATTATACTCCGGAACCAGTCCTATCGAAGTCCAGTTCACTGGTCATCTGCGCCCCTCGAATGATTTGTGCGTGGCTCTGTTGACCAATTGTGTGCCAAGTTATGATCGGATAATTTCAGAGAAGTAGCAAAAAAGCCGCTAGGTTTGTTTCTAATGAGCAGTAAGGTATGAAAGCTAAACAGTAGAACTGAGAAGGCTATTTTCTGTTGCGTTGCCAGCAGTGTTATATATTGCGAGTGGTAGTTTTAAGAAATGGAGGATCTGACTATTTTTGTGATTTCTACGCTTTTATTAAAACGAGGGGTGCGGGCGTCACTTTATTTTTACGAAAAGGGTGCCAGCTTCGAAAAAGCTAGGGAACCTACGCCATAGAAGAGGGATGGGGAACCTATTTATTATCATGGGCCGCATGAATTGTGGAAAATCGTTGGCCGGCGGCAAATATTAATCAATTTTATCTTAAATTTTTACTTTATCCTCCAAAGTAAAATAAGGAGAGAAAACTATTATCAGGGAGCCAGAGAGAATTATCCTGACTTACTGTCTTCGTGTCTGCTTTTCATGGAGTTTCGTTTTGACGCGATGTTGTGTTCTAACTTTGGTAACGAAAATTCTGATGCGGGCCATATTAAATGTTCACGCTGGCCGCAGGCTTCCCACCCCTGCTCTAAAAGAATGAGCCCGAAAGATTGAAATGAATGACGATGAGCATTCTCTTTTTATGGCGTTAGAATTGGTTATTGTTACGTGAATGTGTGGAAAAAACGTCTCAATCCATTTTTCAGATTACACGAGGTCAGTGAGGTACTCATTAAATATGTAATGTGAGTGTGGTCAGATAACTTCACCGCTGCCTTTTTCATTAGTTTCACTGTGACTGTTTGTGTTCTTGATATCGAGTGAATTCAGAAAAAAGTAATATGTTTTTGAATCGGAACAACCTATTCAGTGAATGTAACTTGCGAGTGCAGTGCTAATTTGTATGACGTCAGTCGTCGCAAACCTTCCAGAAGGGCCCCCAAGTTAAAATAGCCTAGGGACCCGAAAATAAAAATTCGCCTATGCCCCCTCGTTACGCCCCTGTCATGCACCCATCATAACACACCGGGATCCAGTAGTGCGATAGAAATGAAGGCATTCTAACATCAAAACTTTGAGGTAAACAGCTAACCGTTAAAAGTAAAAAGTAAAAGATAAGTCTAATGGGGGTGCACAATGGCGCACAGAGGCATGCAAACTGTTCCGATCAAGGTTTCAAATGCTTTCCAACGCATTAGTCATGAGCTCTACAGCCGAATAGTTTTCTCAAGTTTTGAAGCAGCTAATTAATTTTCCTGAAATTTAATGCAGCGTACGGAAGTTCTTCTTTGAGTCGCGTATACACTGGTACAACGCATCAACAACTGTGTCAGTTGGTCACCGTCATACATGAGCGTTAAATATTTGAGGAATAATAAAGATAAAAAGCATTAGACATTTGAAGAGATCGAATAAAAAAGTTAGATGAAGATGCACAATGTTGCAAGAAGTGATGCAGATTATTTCTCAATAAGGCATCAAAAGCTGTGACACGATGGCTAACTTGGTGTGGGCGAACACTTACTGCATACATTTCTGCGTATGTAATGCATGATTCGGTAGGCATTATTGCATGCAGCGCGCAAGCGCTTAATACTAGCCTGTGTGTATTTATAAGAAATATTAAAATTGATACATGGGTGTTGCAGCAAAAAAAAAAAAGAAATTCAGATGGCCACAAGAGTTAATCAAGACCTATTGCTTTCAGTTCTCTTTTGGATAAATTTATGGCAAATACTAAAGATGTACATGATGTTGTTGCTTCAGAAATAGCTCAGATATATCATGCAGTCAAACACAGTCTTTCATACAATTCACTTGACTGTACTTTAGAATTACATTCAAAACTTCACCAGGATTAAAAAATTGAAGCAAAACTATCTTGTGGTCCAGCCAGTCAGAGGCGTTTATTACAAATGTTCTTGGCAAAAAGCTTTAGAAGTAGTTGTCAACAATTTGAAACAACATGAACACCCTCTCTTCTTTGGTCTTCAAATTGATGCATCAAATCATAAAACCATGTTCAATATTTTAATAGGAAGTAGGCACAAAAACTTGTGTAATTCACTTTTTAAGAATGCTTATGGAATGTTTAACTGCTTGAAGATCACTATGGAAAACATACAATTAGAAAAAAGTTTTTCTCAAGTGCAGATAACGCAAATTGCAATTTTGAAGGAAAACATACACCAATATCCGCACACTGCATAATGATGTTATGGCTAATTGCAATGTTTCACATTTTACATATTGTAAGGTATTCTTTGAGAAAATTGTCCGTGGACATAGCAAATGCTGTCCTAAAAATTTGTGGCCATTTTTCAATGTCAAAAAACAGACGTGAAACTTTCAAAGATTTTAATTCAGTTGCAGATACAGAATTACCTCAAATTCTTCGCTATGTATCTGCCAGGTGGTTGTCTCTGCTACGATGCATTGAGAGTACATTACATACTTGGAAAGCTTTATGCTCTCATTTTAAGCATACCCACCTATTGCTCCAAACAATTGGTTAAACTTCTTTCAGTTGATGATGATCTAACAGAAATTCCACAGTGTATTAAAGTCTACTTGTTCTTGAAGCATATAAGGGAAGTATTGAAGGTACAGTAACTGTACATGACTTTGAGAAAAATAAAACTTTAGCAGCTAATATTTTTAATAGTTTGGCTGGCCTATTCTCAGTGTATGGCCCATTTAAACCATTTTATGTTGTGACAGGAAAGACCTGTGTTTTATTTTTTCCAAAATTTGTACAGGGGGGGGGCAAAAGTAGTGAAATTTGTTTTTTACCACTCAAAACTAAGAAAACAACCTTTTTTTGCTAAAATGTTCAAATTCCAGGGGTGGGGCTTTGGTCCCTCTTCCGACGCCCATGCTCCTACTTAGCTTGTGTTTCGGTGTTTAGTATTCTTTTGGTTTTCAGTAGGTTGTCGTTTTTTAGCGTTTTTCGGAGTGTTTTCCGGTGATTTCGGGTTTTAGTATAGACATCCACATCCGAATTCACTATCATTTCTCAACTTTTTTCTGAGTGTTGGTTAGGGGATTCCTACGGTGGCCAGTCTCAAACCTCTAGTTGCGCCACTGAATAGAAAGTTGGATAATTTCAAGAAACATTTTAGTTAAAGTACCAGAAAACTAATTTCGCGGCCATCCTGAAAGAACTTCGCCGCCCAGTTTGTACCTTTCGAACAAGGCCTCCGACATGCATTTGAATCGGCGGAGAAGTGATTCAATATACTGTATATAGTTTTATGAATCACAGAGCGCGCACCTTACTGCGTAGCGTTTCAGCAACTATATTTCTTCAGAACTTAGCCGATCGGGCTTCAGGCACTCTTAGCAGCAATGCTAGAAAAACTGATCGATTTTGCTTACATTTTCAACATATCAATGGTCAAATTGTGAAAACGCATTTCCCGCCCATTGTAATGTGCATACGATCAATAAAAAGTGGTATTGCAGCCCTGCTTCACAATCTTACTGGCCCCCAATAGCATGACGAAAAACAATCATTATATCTGCAGTATAATTTACAGATGTCTTTTTGTTAAATCGAACTGTTTAACACGATAGGTGTGTTACAGTAATGGTAAGCAAGCCATAAGGAACAAGTCAGTAAGTTAGTAGTTTAGGAACACCATGAAGCAATTTCAGGACACGAATTGTGCATGAATAAAAGGACCACTGTCAATAAAGAAATCGCTTTTCAAAAACATGGAAGAGCTTTTATGCAAACAATGGAAGTTTTATGTAAGCAGATTTTTTTTATAACTTCAGAAGATCAGTCTAACAAAGGTCGAAAAACCAGACACTAAAATGACAAAAACATTCTGTTGTGTTATGTCTTCGCATGTAATAAGCTTACCATGATGCAAAAAAGTATCAATCATACCTTTTTTTCCAAAAACAATAGAAAAGCTTACTGGGCTGATTTGTTCTTAAATTCTGAAAATTTCCTAAGTCACTCGCAAAGATGATGCATTTCAACTAAATTTCGTTGATATTTCCATCTTTTTATCTTACGGCTTATTCAACAGAATTTACATTAGTCTTGCCCGTCAAACTGATTGCAGAATTACGATGGATTGCAAAAACGTAATACCTGCAAATCGTATTACTCCTGGCTGCCCAGATGAATTTGTAATAGAGATTTCGTGAGAGTTTAACGAGGAAAGGTGCGAAATCTTCACTGCATCCCGGAAGTTGTGGAAAACTTCGTGGATACGTTAGATTCCATGGGGCGTGGTAGCAAAACACTGTAACAGCATCGTTGCCCCCTCCAAATGATTTTGACAGGTTGCGCAATGTTCCAATCAAGACCTGAGGCAAAACAAGTTCGTGACTAAATGGAAATAACTAAACTAATTTTTCACTGCGATGTCGCCTTTCAGTAATCTGGAACCTATGGTTTTCGCTGCTTTCCAACAATAAGGGCAAAAACAAACTAAGTATCTAAAACAATAATCAAAGCAAGAGCCCAAATCAATGTCTCAAAAAAAGAATGGTTTGCAGTTGTTTTCGAGGTAAAGGACAAGGTTCCCTTTATTTTTAAATTATCACGATTTTAGAAGGAAAATATCTTGGCCGTAAATAGGTGAAATAACTTTTAAACCAAATCGCAAACTTCTTTTTACTTAGGTCTGATAATCGTAGGCTCGTCCATGGAACACTTTTTCTGTCCCACTCTATAGCAACTTGTCGCTCTCCCATCCCATGGGATTCCCACGGAAATGGTAACACGTAGTACATTATATCAAGTTCCTGTCTAATGTCTAGCCTCTTCAGAGCCGTGGGTAAAACACCCTAAAACTTTTTTTTAG
>JGI24022J15233_10007397_pt1 | contig 12095 bp, 6 predicted proteins | sample Ectturendosymbi2_FD_15233 | JGI IMG/M metagenome (IMG submission 15233)
GCCAGACACTGCAAAACTCCGATGAAAAGCAATGTTGTCAGTATTGGATGGTACGTTTGGTTGTTTTTACAAGATTTCCCGAAAGCAGAGATTGTTTCTTAAAACTCTGTAAGTTAGTTAAATCAGCTAGAACAGTTTCTACTTCGGGCTTACTTCATATGGTTAACTGAGGATGTTGCGACAATACTTTACTGCTGTGCAAACTTGTCTTCATGCTGTTTACCATCGGCCTATGACATAGATAGAACTGTTTACCGTCTGTCTATGGCATAGATAGAGGATTGAAACATTGTATTTTGTTTGGCTTGGAAAATGACAACTTAAAAACGGCATAAATAAGCCCTGTCTCCACTGAATGGATTTTGCTTGTTTGGTTCATAAAATATATGGTTATTATTACTATAAAAAAGGAGTTTGCGTACAGATAATCAGATTGACAGCTAGACGACATTTTCGAGGGCGGCAACACGGTCCCGCATGAAAATGTATATATCCGAAAAACAAACCTAATAAAAACGCTAGAAATCACGGAAATTTGACGAAGAGAACTTCTGAACCACACGAAAGAGCTATAAATTCCAAGAAAAGATTGCAATACCATTTGTTTTTTAGAAGAATGTAGTTAAGGCTTTAATTTCTGTTGAAGATCTAACGCAATTTTGGAACCAAAGTCGGCACAACAAAGATATAATTTTGAAGGGGTACTACACATAAGAGGTGAATACTTTCACGCTTTTTAGACAAACGACCAAATAGGACACTTGCCTGGGGGCCCCAAAACTAAGATGGCCTAGGGCGCCGCACTCCCTAAATCCGTCCCTGATTATCAGCGTGAGCTGAGGTGAAAATGGACAAGCACGCTTTAGGGGACGAGAATGGAAGCATTTAAGTATAGTTAATGGTTCTCAAAGAATGGGTCGCGGCCCAAACAAGGGTCGCGAAAGGTCACAAATGAGTCGCGCCGAGGCGATCCAAAGCTGCGTTGTATATTTTTGACGTTATTATTGCTTGTCTGTGTCTGTCTGTAGAATAGATACTTGAGAAAAGAGTAGATTCCTGACATTGAAAAGGAAATTAGCAATTTGGCGTAGTGCCAAAATTCACCCATGCAAACATTTTTTTAAACTGTTTGAGGCTTTGGTCGCGAGATGTTCACCAAACTCAGATTTGGGTCGTGCTCAAAAATGTTTGGGAACCGCCGGAAGGAAGCTATGGCATGACTTCAGCTAACTATTGAGATTTTTCTTATATATTTGTATAAACTTGGGTTTATTTGCGACCGAGAACCGATTTAAACTCTGAAATGAATTTATCGAAATCGTCGTCTTTTCAACGAGATATAGAATAAATAACACTGAGTAAAAGAAACGTTTTGTTGTTTCACAAATTGTGTTATAGCTTGCCGCGCCAAACAGACGAGTGTTGCTTGTTAACAAGACCTGTATAAGTTTGGTGCGACTCCTTGGTAAATTCTTGCTTTTTGTTGATTGTATAACAATGCTGTGTTGCACATAATTTAAGCTATTACGGTGGTTGAGGAGTCATGACCCTCTTCCAAGTTGTTCACGACAAAGGACGACACACAAAACAGGTAATTGGCTTCTGCATGTAATTTTATTTTTGAACGACATTGGTAACAACCATTTGTTGCACGCTTCAGTTTATGATTCATTCTTGTCTGTCCAATCAACTGCTCATGATGTTCCTGTGAACAACGATCACGAATTCTGTTAATTGAAATAAAGCACTTTGCACCAAAATTGTCCAGAACCGTCTTAAGGTAACATGTCCAAAGAGCAAGTTTTGCTGTAAAGCGAAACTGATCAAAGCACACAGAAAATCATTCTTTGCATTGTTCTGCCACCTATTAGAGAACTACGTTTCGCAATCTATCTTTTTCCTCCTGTTGCACTCAACGGAAAATTTACGCAATTGCGACGAAAAGTACAACTTAAAAATTAAAAAATTTGTAAGTTTGTCAGCACTTACGTGTTTGAACGTATCTATTGTTCTTCAAACTCAATGTCACTATCCAAAATGTCATCGAAATCCACACTTTCTTCACCATAATTTTCCATTGCTGTTAAGTAAAGAATAAGATGCAATAGCATTTCCGCGATTTGAGCCCTGCATCACTGAAACATTTAACACATTTAGGTTTTCTACTTAAAAAAGACATGGTGTGGTACCAAGTAACTTTTCTCAGAGTTTACAGTGAGTTGAGACTTTTGCGACAAACTATCTGATTAGGTTAATTTTAAATTGAAATACGAGTACAAAATAAAAGGACTTGTAAGAAGGCCCCAATTCACATGCAATGTATACCGTCGCCACTATATCTTCTTCTTATGCGGCAGCAATACTGGGGGCACCAACGCCTGTAGCAAGCTCGATTGAGCCTGCAAACACGCCAGCAGCGGCGATAGCAGTGTCTTGTAATGAAAGACTGTCCTTGGTCGGAGTGAAGCACAAGAGCAGCAACAATTGTGAAGATAAGGTACTTGTCCATCTGAAAATGCTCCGGTTAATTAATACAACATCAAAATCATGAGCGCTATTTTAAGATCACAGTTATACAAATAAATTCACTTTCACATTATGCATACTGTGACGAAACTGCATACTGGAGAACTGAAAATGTACTTGCTGCACCCAAGCTACTTTCGGAGTTCAATTCAGAAAGAAATTGAAAATTTACCTCGAAGTTTACCAGTGAGGTAAAAGTCTCAAAGAGGAACGTCGTGATGGATCCTCGCTTTTAAGTCTGCAAAGGGAAATGATCGGAGCTTCTCTCTGTGCGAAAGATCACGCCCTGGAAATTACTCTTCAACTTAGCGTCTTGCAACAGCTGTGGGCAGTGTTGCCACTTCTGATGTTTTGGCATCAGGTCTGATGTTTTGAGAGAAATTTCTGATGCCTGGTGTTTTGGCAACAAATCTATGTTGTCTGGGCTGTTGTTTTTGTTTCTCACGTTTTCTCTCCTTTAAGATGAAAAAGAGGTAGACTCCTTATTTTTAAGTTTCTTTTATCGATATACCGCATGCGTGTTTGGTTATCGTTCCAAACTGAAGACGCTCCCTTCGCTGCTTTGTGATGTTTTCCATATGCAAGACTGGCTTCTCCATTTGTTGACGAAATTTCGCTCTGTTCGGATTTAACGAAGTTAATCGAGCGTTTATAGGTATTGGTAATAGAAGCATTTCGAACGGTGTTTTTCAACCTTTTTGCTGCAGCGAAACCTTCCGCCAATATTTGCGTTGCTCATGGAACCCTGTGCAATGATCCACGTGTCTATAACTGCTACAACCGCATAGGACTGTGGTTGCAAATTTCGTCTCAGACAATTTCGGTTTGTTTCAGCGGAATCCCTGGCAGCCACTCGTGGAACCCTAATGTTCGGTGGAACCCCGGTTGAAAAACAGGAATTCAGATTATATGATACTATGACGTGAAAATCTGATGTTATCTGTTGTTGAAGAAGGGAACAATCTGATGTTAACGAGACTGACAATAGTGGCAACACTGGTTTTGCGTATCCCAATAACGTGACGAATGCTGCCACTGTCAGGCAATCGCTTTCAGTGGCTTCATTACCATAAAACACATCTCCGGGTGGAGTTTTTTATCTAATAAATTGTCGCTAACCATGCTCCTTATGCGGATATTCACTAAGGAGTTAAATCAGTCTAAGTACAGTGCATATTGTCATAGGTGTAACATCGAATACGAGACCAAACGCATTCAGAAACATCATCATGCGTGTTTGTAATAACACTTGTAGCAGAGTGTGTTGTACAGTTCTGTAGGTTTCTTAACCTGCATCAGAATGTTGCTTGTTCCTAGAATCATTAAGGCTGCAGGCGTGTCAGTTGCTGCACTGGACAACTCTGACATGTGTAAACGAGGCATTATTGCGGGTGTTCCAGTTTTCACAGGTTACGTGCATGCTAGTTAAAGCTTACGATTCATGAATTTACCTTTCTACAATTTTGCAAGCAAACCGGGACAAACCCAGATAGAAGTTTGGGAAATACTGTAAATTCCACGGGCTCTGGATCTGAGCCCCATGCACATTTGCATTCACTGCATTTTAAGATATGAAGCAGAGCTCAGTCGGCTGATTCTTCGAAAGCTTGCAACAAACCTTGAACTTTCAATGGTGTGCTGCATTGTAATGACTTGAAGCAGGTTTTAGTTGAAAGTTATGAAAGCTCAAGAAAATGCTTGTTGTATTGAAGATCTAATTCTAAAGCAAAATTGCTAAACAACTTATTTTTTGCTCAACTTCTTTCACCATACCATGTCAAAATGAAAAAACGTGCTGTAGAAAACGAACATGCAACAATTGAATTCGCAGCATGCTTTATAAAAACGTGAGTGGGAAACACTTCGTTGGCTGAGTTAGGCTAAGTAACAAAAACGATCGCCATGAAAGTTTTTGAAAAATGTCTTTCTTCAGGTTGAAAGTTGTCAATTGAAATAGTATTTTTCAAAATCAAACGTTTTTTGTGAAAAGCAATATTTTGCACTGATTTTTTGAATACATAAAATTTTTGCATGGAGAAAAAGGGTCTCTATAGAGTTCATGGCTGCCTTGCTTTTGATTTTTACACACCACGCATCAATTTCAAACAGAGTGCATGCCCATAAACATTAAATTAAAATAATTAAACGGTGTTATTTTATGTGTCCATAAACACCAGTTTTCTTTTAATTTGTTTCAATGACGTTTGGCGACAAGACAACTGGGTTTGAGTTTTGTTCATTCCACCCTTCATTTTATCAAGTGAACAACTTCAAGTTTGCAAACAATGACAGCCATGCTTGTGTTGGTTTGGCAAAAAAATCCGTTTGTACAGTAGTAGGTTAAACCTAGATCGTCAACCTTGGATTTAATATGTGGTGTAAATAAGACTTGAAAAATGTTCATCTATATAAAGTGCATTTCTTTATTCACAGAAATAGGTCCTTAATCATCCAAACAACAGCACTGATCATTCCAAGGAAATTGTTTCAAAAGCATTATAACGTAGGCGTTTGCATTAAAAATCAGCAAAATACAAACACCTGTTGTGCAAAATGCTCAGAGAATAACCGCATTTTCTGCAATTTTCTTTATGTAGTGAGTGTTAAGAAACAAAATTTTGAAACGTCATTCGTTCAAAAACAGTTTTTGGATTGCTTGGTTTTTGTTAGTCAAGGCGTTTTTGCAAATCATCTTATTCATATCCTCGAACGAAAGTTATTCAAATGTACAGTATATTGCGTTGATTTAAGAAGCTTTTCAAAGGCAACAGCAGCTTGGACAGTCAACGAAGAACCGTATACTTTACGAGAGGAACATGTTTCACCTCTTCGGATAAATTGATTGCACATGTTTTACTGCAAGGGTGCATACAGGAACACTGTGCTTGCAGTAATATTAAATTTATTGAAATTCTTGCAGCTATTTCATGAGCTGCAGCTATTCCATATTGTTTGAACAAGATGCTCGTTTGGAAGAGCCCAAGTAAACACACGTTTGTTTGCAAATGAATACAGTTCATTTGAACAGGTGTCAACGTTTGGATGTACAAACTATGCCTTATTTTTTAATCAGAAAGTGTCTGTCATTAATTCAGTTGAATCTAAATAGCTTTAAATACTAAACAAATAAATGATTTTAGAATTATTCATTTGATGGACGTTGTCACATTATGAAATTTGACACAACTTTCTGTATTTTTACGTGAGCATAACGCAGTCAATTGAAATGACAAACTTACTTTTACAAACCAAATCCCAAACACAGCATAGAAAACAATCCTGCACTCTTTTTTGGAAGTAAACGTGTGCCGAAAAAAACTGACGTTAGAGAGTGAAAAAACTTGTACCATTTTTAACCAGTGATATCCAGAAACTGTAGATATCCCTGTTTTTAACAAACATAATATGTGAAACTGGAATTGATTTGACATCATTTCAAAATACCCAATATTTGGCATAAAGAATATCACAGTCAAGGATTACGTCCACCAAGCAACAGGTATGTACCCGAAATCTTTGACAAATATACTAACTAAATATAAGGTAATCTATTGGAGCAGTGAAATGAGCGAAACCTTCGCTTTATCTGCATGTTATAGCTCTGTGACCTGAAGCCAGTATGGCTGCACGTTGTGGAAGTAGGATAGCAAAAAATAGTGACAAGAGGGAAAACACACTGAAGCTGCTTTATGGCTTTTCAGGGAACAGGAAGTACTTCAAAGCCTAACACGTCTTCGGGACTCTGTTTCAAAGCAACAGTGTTTACATTAGTTCCTCGGCTAACATGTTGAAAAATCTTGTGAAGACGACCAAGAAAAAATCGCATACATTTACAAAAGCAACTGTTGATCTCTGTGTTGAGAACAAAGTGCAAATTTGTTGTCAGCTTCAAACACGACGTTAATGAAACCAAACTTATAAATGAAGATTATTTATCTTCCTAACAACATTTCACTTGACGTTTAGCTGATAAGCACAGAAACAACAGATTAGAAGGTTTTTCGTGGTGAATATTCAGATCTTCGATGGCTTGTGCCAAATGCATAAAAATGCGAAACTTGCAGATAAAGCAGGTGAATATTGAAAATTGAAAAAAAAAACAAAAATGAAAAATCACAGAAAAACAGTTAAAAATGTTATGGAGTAGCAAAAATTACATATTTTTTGAACCACCGTGTTGTCAAATTGAATAATGTCAATTAAATAAAAAAATTATTCTGATAAGTTTTTAATGCTGAATGTGACAAGACGTCAAAACACCCAAGTGTGTTTCACACAAGCAGTTTACCAAACTGGGGAGATGTTGGTTTATTTGTATGCAGTGTTAGAAGTTTTACTGCTACGTTTACCAGGTATTACTGAAATTATTTTGGCCTTCTAAATGTGACTGATCTGCTTAATTTGGAATAAAGGGCTACGTGGCAGCCATCAAATCGAAATGAATGCACGTTTTAAAATAAGCGCAATACAAAATGATAACAAGGAAGATCGCAGCGAACAGATGTAATAGTTTTTCCAGAACCGCGAAAACACTTCAAGGATCTGAAAACCTATAGGTTCTCGTGCAATGAAACGTTTGTGCAAACTTCACCGATTTGGCCAACAAGTTGAACTCGAAGTTATACGGAACACTGAAGCAGACGTGCCCACAGAAGTGCATTTTGTGAACATGAATTTGAATGGAGGTCTTCAATTTTGCATTTGATTGTACCCCAGGCGAACGTCATTGGTAAAATGTTGAAACTGGAATATTTGCAAGTTGATGTTTTTCTTCCTGTGCTACAATCCGACACCGATCTGCTACAACTTTCGAAGCATTTAAACCACAGCAACATAAACACGTGAGCGTGAAAATGAACGTGCTGCAAGTGATGCAAAAAGCTCAGAAGTTGCTGCAAATGTAGTAACCTGTAGTGACCTTTGAGCGATTTTTGAACGTAATGTCACGTGGACCGGTCGAAATCGATTAACGAACAACCATTAAAACGCATAGAATTACTTGAAGCAAAATGGGATTGATCCTTTTTTAGTCAAGACACTGGAGCCCTGTAGATAGTGCTGTTTAACGATTATAGGCTGTAACTTTCCAATAAAGTGTATGCAAATCCTCTTAAAAACATCCTGAAAGAAATCACAGCTTTATTTTTGCTGTGTAATGACAACAAATGATCTGTCACTTCATCCTTGTAGAAACTCATCAACCGGCCTGAATTCTGTGCGCGAGTTAAAAGAAATGAGTAAACAGTTACATTCTACATGTTTAAAGGTGAATGGAAGTGAACTGATTTGCCATTTGACAATCCTTATAGCAACGACAGGGTCTGCTTTGAATGCTTTTCACCTAGTAATATTATGGTCAAGACAGACTTCATCTTCCTGTTGTGCCCATTAGTGCAGTTTGAAGGATTACTGCATAGATGTGACATGACCCAACGTGGTGCAGTCTGCTCTTATGTTGAAACGATACATATTGTTGTTCTGTCTGACGATCTAAGCGTAACACTAAGAACTCCTGACTTGTGGAAGTCACATCTTTTGGTTCGTAATAAATTCAATTACCGCCTTATTACTATTAGTAATCGGATAATTAGTGCGCAGTTGCATTCCGCTATTTACTGCTAAAGTTTCGATCAGAGTTGCAGATGTGCATTTACCTCATTATGAATATTGTAGCCCCCCTTGTACAGTTTAGCTGCACTCTTAGAATTGTTTGATTTTAGTAGTTTTCAGAAACCGTGTTCAACGATTGATGGACATTGAGTGAAGCGCCTCTTATTTGTGAAAATCGTTACTGTATCTTTATGTTTCTGTTAGAACTTTTTTAGTGAATGCGGTCAGGTTAAGGTTGGGCTTTGATGACCGCCAAGGGATTTTGAAAGACCGCAGCTTATCAGAGCATAAGCGTTTATGTTGTGACAATTTTAGCGTAAAAACGCGCAACGTATGACGTATAACCGCGTAGTGATATCAACATATTATTGCAAGCACGTTATACCACTTACCCTTACTGTAGCCTGCTGCACTGTTATTTTCGTTCTTAAGTCACTGTACATTTGATAGTTTGCCTAGTTGTTCCCTTTGCGGCCCTTTCCTTTCCTATGTAAAGCGGGCAGCTAGAATTATAATGTTTTCAAATACATTCAGGGCTCCCTGTGCTATTTTTTTCTATCCAGATCTGTTTGGTTTTCGATTTCACGTGGGTGACTATGTTTAATTATGAAAAATCCCATTACATCTGTTTTTTGAAAAAGTACACTAAATTCAGTTATAAATAACTACAATAAATCTAAAAGTGTAAGTATATCTTCCAATTATTAGTGTTCGCATGGACCCATCACGTAAAAAAGTACGTATACCGCATGAAACAAACAATTTTTAATCGGTTTCATGCCCTCATCACTATCAGGCTCTTGCCAGTATCAATATCATCTAGGTTACATGCGGTCCAGTGCAGTGAGCCATGCAGCTGCGTGTGATTAGCCTACGCCGCGCAGTTGCGCGTACGACAAACAGTTATATACAGTAAATAAATTACCAACAGTTTTATAAACAATTGAAAGATCTTCATTTGGGTGGATGATATATTACAGTAGATTAATGTCTTAGACGTCAGTTGAAGAAACTGATTAAACTGGGATCAAAACTGATTGTTTACATTTCTTGGATGCCTTAATGCATACAAATTAAAGAGCGGTTCTCATTACAGGAAGGAGTTGCTGCCATCTTAGAGATCTTAAATCCCTCAGCAGCTGTAAGATCTCACAAAATATCATAGTTCAATTACAAATGTGGCCCGACATTTTCCCCATCGTGTACCTGAACGTCAACTGATTTTTTGGACAGCGAATAAAGGCTATTCCGACATTTTAAAGATTTCTTCTTTGCCCACTAAACCGATTCCTGAGATGTTACGTGTCCTCTCTGTAGTATGAAAGACGGCTTAGATAACTTGAATAATGGAATAATGTCTGATTTTATGACATTCCTTACGGTTTGGCCACACTTCACTGCATCAGTAAAAATAATATTTTCACTTGTAAATCATATTAAAACAAAACCAAATTCGATAAAACAGATACTGTTAAGGAAAGTTTGTTGGCGAAACAAACATTGTTGAGGATGCAGGAAAACCATTATAAATGGATACCAAACCTGAACTAGTAGGAGATGTTATCAATAGAGTATGTTACCAACGTTTTGAAAAATGACTTGAACAATAGAAATGTGATCTAAATGTTCAAGCTGCAGAAGAAAATTTGGAAGAGCAACTACTGTATGTTTAAATTAGTATTTTTATTATCATTTCAACTCATGTAATTATGTCAATTTGTTTTTTTACAAAATAAAATTTTTGTTTTTTGTAGGAAAGTGATTTATTATCATGTACAATCTAGGTTTATTAGAAATCACTGAATGGACGTCCTGATTTAATTCTCTTAGTTTGCTATCTATACTGTTTGTAAGTTTTATTTAATTATAATTTGTACTTCACGCACTTCGTAGAGCTGTTAATGCCTACCTACTTGACAAAATATACACTCTGTTAAGATGTTAGTTTTTTATTCTTAGCTGCGCAGGATTATAATGTACAATTTAGAAAAGTCTAACTTTTGTTACAAAAAATGTATTTTTCTACTATACCGTATAAAGAAATAAAGTGAAAGTTTTGCATTTCATGGAATTTCCGAAATCTATTTAGCAAGCTTTAAACCAAGATAATGCAGGCTAGCAAATATGGTTTATGGCTGGAACTTCTGTCCCTGCAGCACTAAAGTAGCAGTTAAACTACTACATACACTGGCTGTTAGTGAAGGGAGTTTGTGCAAGTGTAGATGAAAGTGCGAGAAACGTGTTAAAGCAAATTTGATTTAAAACTCATTAGCTGTCTAGTCTAGCCTGCACTAACCAGGCTTATAGGCTGGGCTAATGGCCAGTCACTGTATGTTGTTTGGGTTTCCTACAGTACATCTCTATTGATTTTTTACTAGCGTATGATGTGTCGTAAAAGTTGAAACATGTTCAACTTAAAAGATGAGACTTCACCACACGCACTGAAAGAGGACGTAGACTGACATCATGAAAACAGACCCACCAGGCTGAAAAACACACTAGTAGACACAATCCGTCTGCATCACGCTTAACCACAAAGTTTCTGAGTTAGACGTATGTTTTGAGAGACCGTTGGAGAAATTTGAGAGACCGTTTCGGTTCCTCAAAATGCGTTAAAACGACACTGAACACTGCGTTCTGTAGATTCATGGAACTTATAATATTTACAATAGCTAAAAGTTGTCAAGTGCGTATCGAAACACTTTGTGAGTGTTATCCCACTGCAACTTGCGGTTAAGAGGCTTGTGCCTCTTAAAGCACATTTCGTCATTCGTGTAAAGGTCTTCGTAGAGACCCCTGTAGCCCACAATAAGTTTGGCCGCATTTCATTCAAAAGTTTGCCGCAATCATTAAAACTAGGTTTAATAATTACTAGTCTTTTCTTGAAATTTGCCGAACCGTGATTGAACTTTAAGTAGCACAAGATTCAGGGAAGGTACGAATGCTCACAGAATTATGAATATGAGATTTAAACGCTAAATGAATTTGATCGGAAATAGAAGCTGCTCGTGTTAAGAACCCCTGTCGTAAAATGCACGAAAAGCTTCATGAAGGCATGGTTGCTAATGCTGTATTGCAGTAGGATTCAGGAATCGTGGAATATTTAAACCCCTGATGCATGAATCATACTAAGAGTAGGTGTTTGCGTTAACGTCCACGAATGTTTTTGTCATGGTTCGGCTTCCATTTGTTTGCTTTACATGACATAGATTTTACTTGAAAAAATCACGCAACGTGATTTGCAACTAAGAGTGCGTTGAATTTTGAATAGTACAACGGGATTATTTCGAGCAGCTAAAAAACTATCATGTTATCATGCTGTTCTAAATTGAAATGTCTGAGCCCTTGATAAAGTTTTTAAAGCACTATGCTGTTTCAAACTTTTCTTGATCAACTCATTGCAACTTAAAAAAGGCATGTGCAGATCAAATTAACATGAAGCACATTTTACGCAGTACGTTTTCTGAGAAGTTCTCTGTCAAATGAAAGTTGTGCCAAAACTCAAACTGAAGACGTGCATCCGGACCACTGTAGAAGCCACTGTGCACAAACCCAGTTGAAAGTCCGTGTACTTGCCGATAAGCTCTTCGCATGGATGACAGATGGAGAAAACAAGTTTAAACCCGATCCCGGTATTCTAAATATCTGGAACAGTTCACTGCTTTTCGTCACCATATTAGGGGATGTAAACGGGTTACTTGATGATCAGGCACACCTTCACCCACAGGGTAGATAACCTCAGTGGTAATCTGGAGATCCAACATCTGCTTAGGACATGGGCACTCGCCAATAATCACTTCTTCTTTCGTTTGAGCGAGTTCTTCTTTTATCTGCTGCTAGGCCACCAAGATATCGGGGCAGGTGTTGAGCAGCTATTCGGTTGTCTCATTGTCCAGAACCGTCAGGCCGTGTAGTCCGTAGGGGGGGTCGATGGATTGGACAGTGGAGGACGACATGGT
>JGI24022J15233_10007400_pt1 | contig 12093 bp, 6 predicted proteins | sample Ectturendosymbi2_FD_15233 | JGI IMG/M metagenome (IMG submission 15233)
GTTTAGGACCGCCAGCTGTTCGAGAAATCCTGTCCAAGCACATTCAACACCGCTGTCATCGTACCGATCAACTCTCCAGGGAGGCGCACTAATCGAACTATCGATTGCCTTTAATGAAGTGGTCGCACGCTCTAACTGCGGTCTTTTACTGTTAGCCGCATTTGTGGCAAAATCGCCCGCGCCCCGCGAGCGGAGCGGAGTCTTCGTGTTACGCCTGAGCACTCGCACACAATTTGCTTCTCGCGCTGGGCCGGACGTAAAAGCTACCTACTGACAATGGCAAAAGATTAGCTGTGATTTTCGCGAGATTTGTCTGGTGGCGACAGGGTAATCCGATTTCTCGCTTGGCGTTCACTGCAGAAACTTTGAAGGCCGTGTTCTGTTTCACAGATAGTGACGTTCAAGGGGAGAATCTGAGAAGTTAGCAGCACGAAACTGAGCCAGGATTGTCCACAATCACCAGGGTCACACCTCCGAAAAATCTTGACCTTAGCTTTCACCTGCCTCCTTCAACCGCCCGCCAAAGCCGTAAAGTTTATTTACACAACCTCGCTACTCTCTGTAGCTTGCATCCGTGGTTTTGCTGTCCTCGCGCAGGAATGCGCTGCGAATGGCACAGCGGCATCGCCACAAACAGATCGTCAGCCAACGTTGAGCATTGCGTTGCAGAGGTCAGCACCGATCCATTTTCGCAATTTACGACCAACATTGGGGATTAACGGCGCAATCCTCTGAAAGGAGGCCTAGCATGTAGCGAAGTGCCTTGTGGCCACCGTTTGACAGCAGCGGCTTTGATAAATGATCTTCGCCGAAACGCAAGGAACAATCAATATACTCGTTGAACAAACAGATCTTTGCAGCACTTGAGTAGAACGCCAGAGCGCAGCAAAGGGACGGTTGTTGTTCTGACCAGCTAGTATAGGCTTTTTCAAGTGGAAAGCTTGTATAGAAAGTTTGTATAGAAAGTTTGTTCATTGTGCAGAGGATAAAAGCTGCATTTAAAGTGCCTTTTTCATGCGTTAATCAATGTGCACGCATGTGTATGGGGACGTTTTCACCGGAGACTCAAGCCATTTGCTGTAAGAACATATTTTTGTAATACCAACCTACTTCGTAGAAAGTGTTATGTGCACCGTCTGAATCTGGTGGAATTAAAAAAAAACTGAAGAGCACAAATAGGTCATTCTCTTCTTTCCAGCCGCAGCAAAATAAAACAACATCAGTTCTTCCTCATTTTACAAGCATCACCCATGATTTCTCGTGGGTATTCACAGCGTGTTGTGCAGTAAAACTTGCAGTTGTACGCTTCACATGAGTAGGATTTTCTGCCTTGTTCACATTACAAAGGTTATGGTAGCCAGGATGGAGTTTCATTTTGTTTGGGTTTACGCTTTCTCCGTCTAGCTCAGTTCCTTGCGGAACTGGTGAGCCCCAACGAGGGAAACCGGTTTCGACCCAGCAGCCCTGCGCAACTGTGTGGATCATCCTGCAAACATCCCTTTCAGGCTGCACCGTTTATTATCCCGGTTCACACGGCCTCATTTCATCCACCGTGATGCGTTTTGTTGTCAGTTCCTCGAGGGATACCTGACACGATAACCGCTCTGCTTTTTTTCCGTGTTCCAGCCGATTCTTTATTTTGGAAATGTAAATACATTATCCTCGCTACAAGTGCCACAACATCACTAAATAATCCAGCAGAAGGAAAGTCTGTTGGAACTCGGAAGACAAAAATTTTTACCTGAAACTGGTTTAAGGCAAAACTGAAGTTTAAAATCCCTTTGTGGAAGAATACAACAAAATGCAGTTAGTTGGTCACTTATCGCGAACAGGTGTACAACGCTGATTTGCGTCGCTGCAGTTTAGTGTCGTCATGTATAACAAACGCGCGATCAAAGGAAAGTTGACTCACAAACAGTTCAAATAAATGTTCTTTTTCTTCAACAACTCCAGCATTCCTTGTCGCCTAAACTAACGAACTGCGATTTAAGTTTGGAAAAAAGGCAAATACATGCTGTACTTGGCAATGAACACAGCAATAACTAATTTTCTTATAATTTACTAAATGAAGCACAGGAAATAAACAAAATAGCCAAAAAAAAATAACTCAACATCGCTGGCATAACAAAACCTTAACCTTACAACGTCTAGTCAGGTGGTTGAGGAGCCTGATAAAGAATTTGAAGCACACGAGGCCTGTTCTTTCTAATGAATTCGTTGTTCTACTCGGCAAGACCAGCCTGCTATTTGTAAAACACAACTAAACTCATTGTTATCTAAAGTTTAGTTTGACCTAAACCATTCTTTAAAAACTTTATATTTCCGTATCGAGTTGTAGAAATATTGCTATTTCCGTCCGTACCGCCTACACGCCACAACAAAGCGACCCAGTTTTCAGTCTCGCGCGGTAAAAACTAGCAATTCCGAAAACACTAGCACTGCAGCTCACCAATGCTGTCGGGTAAAAACTTCAGGCTGTTTTCACCAAGCAGGAGGTCAGTCAGATGTTCAAGAGATCCTATTTGACTTGGAACGTTCTCGAGAAAGTTGCGACTCAAGTCCAAATAGTTCAGTTGGCTCAGTTCGCCGATACTCAGGGGCACGTTACTGAGTTCGTTGCAGTCAAGCCACAACTCAGTGAGGCTGCTCATCTCGCTGAGCACATCAGGCTGCAGAAGCGTAATAATAAACACATTAGACACGGGAAATGCTGGAAACATTCAGGCAAGCCAAACAATTTGAAACATGCGACCGAATAACACGAAAAAGGCACGGGAGTTTTAGCATAAACAACTTAGACAGGGACCACAACCTCCACTTGGATCAGTAGTTGGGAAGACCACACTGTGATGACAATACCTGTACGATGTTTAACTTTATCGGCCAATAGCGATGCTACGATACCTGGACATCAACACGACATACACCAAAACCGAAAGCAGGTAGCTTAAAATAATATTCAACTCGCATTCAGTCTAACCAACACAGCTGGGAGGTGTATGAATTAACCACGAGCTAGCTTTTTCTTATCAAGAAACAACACCTTCAGCCAACAACTTAATTTCCTTCAAAATAAAAACAACTTTCAGCATCGTGCCCAGGTTTCACGACACATGAACAGAAAATCATATTTTATGGAAGAATGAGCAGATCAACGCATTTCAAACAGCAGTCAACGAAATTCACGACATCCGCATGTTGATCATGGCGCCTTCCCTTTGGAAAGTTTCCTCTTACAAAATAAAGCGATACAACTGGGGATGCTTTTATCGACAAAAACTCTTAAGATCGTGCAAATGCCATGAAATGTTTACATCGTTTAGCTACTACACAAAGGTTACCTCTGTACACATCACAAGTAAGCGAAAAAAATCATCTCATGTATGTCTGGTAGCGATTGGAATCAACTGAACAAGACTTTCAAAAAATTGTTTCACCAGACAAAGCCACTCCCTGTCGCAGTGTCAAGTGATTATCTGCAGTTTTGCCGAAACGCATGCTCCAAATACCCACAATTCTTGCCAATATCAGCGCAAAAACATATCGCCAATTTCGACCTCCAAAACGAGATGCTTTTTTAAATGTTCCTGGACACAAGCATACATTTAATCAAAATTGTAAGTTTGCCAGTCTGGCATGATGGGCTGCTTTTCTCTTGCACATATGGAACTTATAAAACTATGCACTCCACCTTTTGGTCGAATGGTAACCCAATTATTTGATCGATTCGACAGCATTCAGTTTTATCAGGTGTACATGACAACAAACATTCGTCCAGTTGTTCACCAATTTTCTTCGACCAGTGATAATGACGATTGATAACGAATTGCGACGCATCGGAACAAGAACAAAATAAAGCGATCGACATGGTAACCCAGGTAGAAAGAAACAAGAAAATGAAAACTAACTATTTACTGTACAACTGAAGCAGTAGCGCCAAATTTGAGTTAGGCCAACAACTTACTAAACCGGAAAATTACAGCACGTGGTTGCCTTCGCGGACGTAACAGTTGACAAACTCCCTACGCAAGATTTACTGATAGTTTGATGTTCCGAAGCGAAAGCGCACCCATCTCTGTTAAGTGGGTGCGGATGGACGGGTCTCCGACAGCAAATAGATGACATAGTTTGTTCCGTTCAAGCCACATACCCAATCTTGGAAAAGGTTGCCTCCGAGATCAAGCCTGGAAAGGAGGGTGAGACGCCTCATGGACTTGGGGAGCGTTTGTAGCTGATTGTCTCGAAGTTCCAGCACCTCGAGCTGCGACATGCGACCGAAGTTGGCTGGGAGGAACTCGAAGAAGCAATCGTTCATGTACAACTCCTTCAGGCTCATGAGCTGCGTGAAGCCCTCCGATAACCTACATCAATATCAAACGCAATGACTGCGAGTGGAAAAATGGTTTTGGTCATGACAGCCGCAAGAACGACCGCAGCCAAAGTTGTCAAACCTGAAAGTGACGACGACGTATTTTGCGACAAATACATCGAGACCAAACCACTCACAAACTTGATTCGTTGTGCGTCTTCTGCCATTGAAGAAAAGTCAACTTTAATTTACTGTGGAGACCACGAGCCAAATTCTCGTTAGCAACTGCAGCAGCACCATCGTTTCAAACCGGATAAAAATTCTTTTCAATCAAAAATTAAGCTGCCAGTAAATCGATCGAATTAATAATATTTATTAATAGTGCTTTACCGTAAGCAGGAACTAACTTCAGGAATGAACGCTTTTCGTTCCGTCTAACCATCACACGCACCGCCTTGCACTGACGCGTAGCTTTATATCCAAACAGGTGCAACACCCTGAATCCTTTTCATTGCAGTTTATCACTTGCAGTCAAAGGTCGGTTGCCTTGTTCACGCTCTGTTATCTCGATATTAACAAATTTATCAGATTTATACGAAGCATTAAGCACATCTAGTCGACTTGGCAGAATTTAAACAATCGGCCATTCGCTTTCAAGGATGTAGTTGATGGTATGTGATGCATAAATTTCAGCATGTCATTATGGAAGTAGGTTGAGGTCATGCAACAGCATCGAATCCATCTATGCCTTGAGAAACAACATGTGCTCCAGAAAATGAGCGACATCAATTTTGGCTGTACAACTTGGACGGTTTAACGACTGTGTCAACGTTCTTTTACAGTGCTGAAGATGCGTTGTAAACACAGGAGTGTAGAAATGCAGCGAACTTAAACCAACACCTATTCAGAGTTATTATGTGCAGAGGCAATCTAGCTTCGCCTAACTAACAGAAGTCGAAATCCACAACTGACTCACTCGCAACTGCTCGCCGAGCTTTGAAAAAGGCTATTAAGAACAGGATTTCGAAAAACAGGAGCATGTTACTGCTTGCTATTCTCTCATTGGCAAGAACTCTGTTTTAAACAATTCAGTGTGTCAAAATTCGTTAGTTCCTAATCTAAATTATAAATTTGGCGACGGTCGCTTAACTTTATAGTTAGTTATAACGACATGTAACTACTCTTCTTCAACTTTATATGTAAGTTCCACTTACTGAGTATGGGTANCAATATTGTTCAAGCTGNAAGTGGAAAAAACGTTTCTCACAAACATCTACCTAACAGCTTGACAAAGTATGAACTTAAAAATTGTGCAGGTGGAACTTTAANACAACGTTACAGGCCCGGTTTCACTGTCATGTGGTGATACCGAGTTCACAAGATTGGTACACACGGCCGTCTAATGGCACAGCTGTACGTTGGCCTGATATTCTGTCGAGACAGATATCGAATATCGATCAAATAAGGGATCAGACACGCTGANGTTTCGATAACTGGTGAAGCTCCGGTTTTTGACAGTTCTGCCTATTAGGAACCGCAAAAAAACACGAAAAAGGCTTTGACGAAAATTTCTAGTACGAAAACGTGAAATATCAAGCGTACCTTTCTATCGGATTTACGCTAGCGTCCAGAACCTGTAGGTTTTTGCAACATCTTATGCATTCCGGAACAACATCAATCACTAGAAAAAAAAGATGAGATTTAAGCAAATAACAAACTATTGCTGCGTATCTCAATATCGCTGTCTTTACCGCAACGTGCACATATCAGGCAACTTATTTAGCCTGTTTACATGGCACATTTCATTGTGGCTTTTGGTCGATTGTGGCTTTCTATTTTCTGTGTCACGCTTGAGAAATCCACACCCTTAAGCGTGACTCAGAAAATAAAAGCCACAATCGACCAAAAACCACAGTTAGGCCACAATGAAATGTGCCATGTAAACAGGCTAATTGTGTTGAAACATAAAAACATGTGCCAAAAAAACAGTAAGTAAAATTGTATCTAAGTTAAAATGAACTGATTATGTGAGCACCACATCAAACTCAACTCGTTTAAGTTCTAGAAAGTAACTCTACTTGGATTAACCTTACCACGACGCACCACACATGCAGATGATGGGAAATGGCCAGCAAAACTGTTTTGCTATTCGAACATTAAAACAAGGAAAAATAACGGTGTATGGTTTGTTTATTTTTCACTTGAAGTTCTTAAAGGTTAAATCGGCAGCTTCATGAACACAGCAAAAAAATACCAGGTACCAACATTGCGTTGGAAAGACAACGCAACACGCTGATAGGTCTGTAAAATCATATTGAAGCTCCTGGTGAAATAAGTTTTGTCCAACATCACTTTGCAACGTGACCAGTATCTGTTGACAGGGACATTTCTCCTCTAATGGGTGAAAAGCGGCCGACGGCTGTCTGCCGCATGACTAACAGTGATAGTATTGATTCTTTGAATGACCTCACTGCTCTGCTTCTCACCAGAGCAAATCAGGCGTTACGAAGTGTCAAGGAAGTGCCTCGTGTAGGTTTGCCCAGCGTTCCACGGCACAGTCTGCTGTGAATTTACATTATACAGCGACGTCGCAAACATGCGGGCTAGTCACGGTTTCCTCAGAACATTACTGAACAGCAAAAGCACGCGTTGAGGCATGACCCCAATTATGAAGTGTTGTTACAATTCGACGGAGAAAAATAATTAATCAAATGTTTGAAAAACCACATTCAAGAGCCTGTAATGAGCAGTTCAGAACTCATGCGAAGTTAACGACGCTTGTGTATTCACTGAAGGCGTTCTATCGGTTCAGATAAAGCGTTAAGATACCGCCTTTCGGAAACGATTTATTCATTCCAGGAGCAACAAAGAATAGTACTGTAATCGTTTTCACTAGGCTTACGGTTTAACACAAACTGATGCACTGATGCCAACGATGTTTCACAGGAAGATAAAAAACTAGCCTCAAAATTTTTTTGTTTAGACAAAAAAACATGAATGCGTCACACCGAGTCTACTGGAAGAAAATGACGAAAAGCTTTCGTCCAGCTGTCCAGTCCCAGACACGTAAAATCAGTACATCCAACATTATCTTGTATTGGACATTTATGAAAATTTCAGTAAAAAAGAGGAAATCAGACCTCGATACTCGCATCGAGATAACCCTAACCGTTTCATTCAACACTGACCTTTGGTTTGTAGGAGCCAAACATAGGGAAAGAAAAGTTCGCAGCATCGACAAAATGTGCCAAACGTGAGAAGCAGAAAATGCTAGAGCGATTTACAACACATGCATGCCATTTTTCTAACAGCGAAAGAACTGCACTATTTATAAATCCAAGCGCACGTAACAGGAATAAATTTGCCGCCTGAGACAGCAATGTCATCAGAAGCCTCCTGAACATTTTGAGCAGTAGTAACTTTTCCATGGACGCAAAAACTTCTGTCATTGCCACATGGTCTTTCCCTAATCAAACCCACCGTTTTTACTGACGTCCAGGTGTTGCAGATCGAGCAAGCTTGCGAGAGCGGGAGGCAAGACAGCTATGTCGTTGTCGCTCACCGACAAAAACTGCAAATTCCGGCATGCGAACAATTCCTGCAAAAGCAGATTTCATTGCCTTCACGCAGTTTGCGAAAAACGCAAGGCTGAAACTGATCGCCGCTGGCAGGCCATTGAAGGTCAAGCGCCTTGAAAGTGCATCACCGCCCAAGCGACAGCAACGGCTCAGCGCATTTTTGGCCTACTTGCCAAACAATTCAAGTCAACCATTTTATGACGCTGAAGAATATAAATTTTGGGACATAATTTTCACAACACAGCGTCTGACGCACCGTCGCGATTCATCGCGCCAATAGATTACTACCGTTTACGCTAAACTTTGTCATACTTGCGAGATTGTGAAAGGTAGAGGGTCAAGCCGAGTGCGTTCACGGAATGTTAGTTTGAAATGCTTTCAAAGCAGCTGCTCTTTTCTGTTTTGAAAACTGCGCCTTTGCGATGGAACGCAAACTGGAAGCAGCAAAATTGCTTGGGAATTGAAAGTTTTGCCAATCTTTCTGCGGTGTTGCCGGAAACGGAACGGGTTTCAAAAGTCAAATATATGCACGTTTTGTCTAACTATTCTAAAATTGTTCGCTTTTTATGTGTAAAAGACTAAAACCCGATCTTTTGCCCAATACCTCAGAAATTTGTACAAATTCTGCCAGACTATTTATTTCATTACTGTGCATGACTGCATTCACTAGTCAAAAAATGAATACAATAATAAAAAGCTCAAAGATTCCACAAATTTTTACAACAAATTTGAAATTTCCAAATCTTCTTTGATTTCCGTGCACTCTTAGCCATATCTTGCCCGAATTTACCCAAAAAACTAGTGCGCGCCAAAGCAATTTTTCTTCAAGCCCTACGGTCTACGGTAAGTAGGTGACAGAGTAATATCAACATCAACATGTTGAAAGTAAAAATACAAACGTTTGGAAGCTCAGTGATGGTGTTCGATTCCAAAAGCAGGGTGGTAAGTGTCTCGGCATAATCCCAAATGTCCGACGGCACTTCTTTCAAGTTCGAACTGCTGTAGTCAATGTCAACGATCAGTTCTTCGCGATCACTTGCCGAGCATTTGCATTGGCCTGTAGAACAAGAATTATGATAATTCTATTAGTTGGAGCGAGTGATAGACGTTATTAGTCTTGCTCAAAAATATTGAAGCAAACGTTAATTCAACTTCTAGGGATGCAGACAAAATTGTGAGAAAAGAGGCGTTGTTGCCCATAATGTTAACGAAACTAATTGGCACGAAATCAACAGCGGGCGCTTGCACGATTCGGAAACGCTGAAACCGGTCTAGCAAAACCTACGATCTTGATATGTAGGCAGCCACTATAACCGCGATAGACAACCTGAAATTCTACCTGCAGCCAAATTTTAACGTGGATCTCTCTACAGGTGGGTTGCTCTTCAATAATCAAACCTGATGTTGGCTTGCGGTTTGTATTCCCACACTCTAGTCTTTACCTTGAGCATAGCAGCACAATTTGATTACGATTTCGTCTCCACAAATTTGTGGTATCGAAGGTTTTTCCAGACTCCTGAGGTGTTTGCTAAGCAAATGTTTCTTAACAAAAAGACATTTTTTCCTGTATTAACTCTGGGAAAGACTTCAAAAATAAACACTTGAAACTTCTCTTTGCAACAAAGCATCTGAAAGAAAGTGGCGTAGTCATACTATCGGTTTTAAATTCGTCGGTGGCAGTTTCATCTGGCAGCTAGTTTTCTTCCTATCTTTGACACTGGGTTAAGCAAAATAAGCTAGTCAAGCCCTTGCCGTTAACTCAACTGTACAATCGATGAGACTATCGGAGGCAGCTGTTGGCATTGGCAATATCCTTATTCAAGCGCGAAATTAATTAAAGGCAATGCAATAAAAGTGATTTTTACTGTTTCTCGGTGAGCTCGATGAAACGTAAGTGTTGCATATTGTTTGGTTGATCAATCGTAAATCCAGCTGAATGCTATCGCTACCTACAACTAAATTCTTTTTCTAAGTCTGAGTTGTTTTGTGTAGCTGTTTTTGTGAGTTTTTGGTCTCAGACCTACCCATCTTTCAAATTCCATTTCGGCAAGTTCAGATGCTTTTACAACTAAAGCAAAGCAAATGCACACTTTTCACTGTCAACGACATTGATACGTATCAGTTTTGCGTCACCCTTTCCTTCAAAAGCAAAGTCAGTGGCCTTGGCGTGGTCGTTGATTGACGAAAGAATTCCGGAAACACAAAGGGCAAAGGCTACATTATGGTTTTACAGCAAGCCTTCAAAGAACCACCTACGTCTTTGGTCGATTACGCTCAACTATGATTGGTATCAGGCGGTATCTCGCACGGCAAGATTTAGCTGCCCATTGTACGGCAAGAGGAAAAATATCGCAAACTAAATGAACCAGCGTAAGCTGCACTGCATCCAACGTTGCCACTTCTGATTGATGTTTTGAGAAAAATTGCTGGTGTCTAATGTTTTGGCGAGAAATCTGATGTTTACTAGGCTGTTGTTGTTGGTTTTGTTTTCCACGTTTCCTCTTCTTTCAGGTTGAAAAGAAGTTATATTCATCATTTATCAGCTTCTTTCATCAATCTCTCACCCTCAGTTGTGTTTGTTATCTTTCCAAACTCAAAAAGCTCCTTTCGCAACTTTGGGATGAACATTTTATGACACATGGCCGATTTCTCCATTTTCAGACGCAAACAAAAATTGGAAAGGCAAGCAATATATCCCCAAATCAAAAATAGCAAACTAAAGGGGACCACGGCAAATATGTTTAATGATGACATTTCGCTGTATTTTGGATTACAGAGGCTCATTGCGCTTTGTTATGTACAGTGAGACCTCGTTTATCCGCATTCCGGATTACTTTGTTTCGTCAAGTAATGTCCGGTTTAGCGAGGTACCGGATAATCGGAATCAAAAGTATATAAAGCGAAATTATTTCCAGAGCAAATGCCAACAATGTAAACAAAGGTGACGATGTGCATTACAGTAGAACTCACCTAAACGGACGCTCAAAGGTGAACTGAAGAAAACTGTATACTTGGACGGACTGTTCAACTCAAGCAAATATGTTGACTGCATGTGGAACATGACTAAATGAAACACTCAGCTTTTTTGTTTATTAGCAGATCCGATCGATATACATAAGCTGGTATGCATTCAGAATGAGATTAAAGGCGAAAAGAGCTGTGCAACAGACCTAACTGCGTCCTGCAAGTTCTGCCAGTGTTACATTCATTGCGCGTATAAAAGTGACTTTCACACTTCCACTATGATTTAATAAGCCACTAAATAACAGTTGGCGTAATCCGTTTTAGTTGTTTTTTTGCTATTGACTTGACATATCCGTTCTTAAATTTCCGTGCCGGAGTCGGACACTGAGGTTTCCGGATTGAGGGGTGAAATGCATTGGGAAAAATCCGTTCCTGCCAGTTTTGTGTCGGATGGCGGAGATTCCGCTTTTTCGGAGTTTGGATAAACGAGGTCTGACTGAGAATAGAAACACTTAGCTTATGAAACTGTAACGTACAAATCTGATGCTGAAGAAGGCAACAATCTGATGTTAGCGAGACTGACCCCAGTGGCAACACTGAATGCAGCACTTAAACCGAAGCAGATGTTGCAAGTGCTGTTTAAAGAAACTGTCAACATTTTGGCAAAAAACACACATGGTACCCACAGTCGAATTGAACTGTCCGTGTGTCGTGAACAATTTTGCACAATCTCTATTGAAAACAAAATACGTAGATCTATTATTCTAATTGTGATTCTAGAGTACTACACAAATTTCGGCTGTTCAAATTGGACGTATCATGGAAATGCTAATTTTCATCAGGCTTCAGGCAAGACAAATTTGAATGCAACAATTAATGGGTCATGCAAATCCAACAATTTTGATTTTTATCGACACTTACCGAACATGTCCACTGCTTGAGCAAGGGTAGGATCGGCCAGGCCGTCAACCCCATCCAAGATAACTCCGCAGCAAAGAGGACATGTTTCGAACTGTTTGCCACTGATGTGAGACACGGTATCAGGTGAAAGGTCACTGGTAATTGCTCTTCCTATGTTGTTGTTATTAGAATTCATATTCCGCGTGGCATCGCCAGTGACTGGTTCAATCGAGTCATCTTCTTCTTCAGCCTTCTTCGCACCGTGGCCGGGAAATATTAATGGGAAAAGGTCTTTTTCTATGTCCCCCGTGCTTTTATCAGGCGACAAGCGATTCAAGGAGT
>JGI24022J15233_10007406_pt1 | contig 12087 bp, 9 predicted proteins | sample Ectturendosymbi2_FD_15233 | JGI IMG/M metagenome (IMG submission 15233)
CTTTTGATTGTAGCCTAGTTTCCAGTAAAAACTTCAGCAAAATACTACCACCTAACGATTGGGGCCCAGGGCCAGGCAAAGTGGGCCAAGGTGGCCTGAAAGTCCTCCACTTATGACGTCACTCACAAAAACCCGCAAACCCCAAGCAAAAAATTTTTTTTCGAGTGCAAACTAGAAGACTTGCGTCGTCTTTTGAGACTTTCACCAGGTCTGTAGAGCATACCGGACCAGAGAAATTCTCGTGCAAAGCCATGTGTGTTTAGGCTTTTTTTTATCTGAAAATCCCCGAATCCTAGCGGACCCCAAAGTGTTAATTAGCGGATATGTTAATTAAACCAAGGGTCAAAAGATACGGATTATAGCCTAGTTTCCAATAAAAACTTGAGTCAAAAAATTCCCTTTAAAAGTTGGTGCCTAGGGCCTGATGACCTCGGCCAAAAAGGCCTAAAACTTTCCCACTTATGATGTCACCCACAGAAAAAAAACCCAAAACCTTAAAATGTTTCAAAAATCCAAACTAGAAGACTTGCCACATCCTGAGAGTTTGAACAGCTCTGTAGCTCAATTGCCTGGCAAGTTACGGAATTGCTTCGTGATGCTAGAAATGTGGTTCATGTGAACTGTCCTGGAAGTGAAGGTGATAAGCAATCCTTTATAGTGATCAGTTTACAAAAATTCAGAGAATCCAGTATGTAAAGTAGAAAACTATCCTTTGCTTTAATCAGTTGTGCGATGTGTAAAAGTAGTAAACAATAAATTGAAACCACGCTGAAGATTGCATTCATTCACTGTAACTTTGCAATTATATGATATCAGCACAAGTAAAGAAACACTGTTTCTTCTTAATTACCGTATTTTTCAGACCATAAGGTGCATTTGAAATCCTTTTATTTTCTCAAAAATTGGAAATGCGCCATATAATGTGATGTGCCTAATGTATGAATCTGATTGTGCTTCCTCACCAAGAACCAATTTTATGTGGTCAATGGTGCTATTTATTCAATTGTTCGTTACGATTTTTTGTAAACACACCACTGTGTTATGTAAAAAACCAACAACAATTGCAATGAGCAGCACATGTGCTTATGTGAGTAGCTGGCACATACCTTAATGTTAATGTTGAAGCACAGATGGTATTACTCCGCAGGGCTACTGCACACAGAGCTCTATGTATTGCCTTGCAAGGCTCCTGACTACATTGGTGCACACCGCATCAAACACGTGCACAACTTGCAGTTTATTCTATTCATGTCTAGCGGATTAGGCATGCGTGACAGCTGAAAGTCCCTCGTATGTAATCCGCCGTTTTGCGCCCTATAATCCAGTGCACCTTATGTATGAAAAAAGAACGGCTAGTATTCAAAAATCAAAAGTGTGTCTTATAGTCCGGTGTACCTTATGGCCCGTGAAATATATAAGTAGGTATTGGCATCCCTGCTCATAGTTCCATGTTGGTCATGTGCCTAATTGTTATTTTTGTGAGAGTAACAAACAGTGCATTATGCTTGTGGAATCTAGGGCAGGCTTGCAAACAAAATTCAAACCTGATCACCACAAACATTTTTACATGTTGTGGAACAAAAAGTTTTGCATCATTGGTATATATCCTTAGCTTCATACACAAACTGTAACACAGGTGTGAATCACAGTTTAGTAGGATTCATGTCAAACTAGCATTGCATCAATGTACAAACCAATCCTTGAAGAACCACGCATTTTACTAAATTAATCTTTTCTGATCAAGGTGCACATTGCTATAAGCTTCAATAAATACTGTTGAAGAATTCATTTCTTGAAAGTTATTTTTCTGTTTGTTCAGGTGCAGGTCTCTATTTCATGGAGAACCAAAATTGTTCAATGTTTTTGCAATTTCTCACTTATGCAAATTGTTATCAAATGCCATTGTGAAAAAATATGTGGTGTGATATATGTTGGTAATCACTATGCTAGAATACAACAGCTTTAGAACATGTTGGTTCATGTTTGACATTACCCACCAGACCCAACATAGTAATCTAGTTTTGATTTCCACCAACCTGAAAGCCTGATGCAACTTTTTTCTTTCATTTCCATTGAGCAAAACATAACCACTTGATGAAAATTGTGTGATGAAAAAGTTGTGTATTTAGAAATTTTGTCAATAAACATCCACCATCAGTGCATGATGCTTTCCTGGTAACAGTATTATAAGAAAGTGATTTTCTCCGCATTGAAACATGGCAAGAAACTAATACATTGTGTCAAACAACAAAGTGATTATGAAACCGTGTTGCCAAATTTTGAGATTTTAAATGTCTAGCATTATGTTTCGTAAAAATTGAGGTTGTGAATAAATTTTCAAGATGCAAATAGAGTTGTATTTTCAACCTGGGAAGCATGAGAAGAATAGTACCTGGCAGTACAACTGTTGTAGAATATGCTTGGTTGATGAATTCAACTTAATAAAGCTAGACATTGACAGTCTTGCAATTTGTTCAACATTAGCTAGGAAGTAAATACTTTGTAATGGGTGATAAAAGATTGGCTCCAGCTTTGCAAGCATTATGCTTGATTTTATGCAATTTGTTTATATTTTATAAGCAAACTTAGCATCAACTACAGAGTAGTTATATAAAGGACAGTTCCTACAAACAACTGTTTTTTAAAATATGTTGAAAAGCATCCTTAATGTTCTTGACTCATGTAGTCTACAGTGCCCTGGCTTCTCTAAAGGATCTTGGACTACTGAGAAAATAATTTCTTGAGTTTACTTTTAAATGTGTTCATGATAACCAACATCATTGTGTTTTACATACCATTAAATGGAATGAATGTTGTTAAAATGCATGTGGTTGTGTTTGCTTTAATTCATAGCCAGGTAATTGCATACTTTCTGTCCGCTATAGCCCAGGTGATGTTGGGCCCTAGTTTTTTCAAGAAGTATTTCATTATGTAATATATTTAAAAATCAGTATTGGGAATTCAACTCCATCAAACAGACCCCGCTTTTATTTAATGGAAATTTGCCCCTTTTTTGGATATCTATATTGGTAAAGATTAAGCTCATATCAAATGAGTGACTTCCAAATGAAAGTGAACCAAGATTATAGTAGATTTCATTTTGTTTCACAAGTAGCATGCTTCATATAAATGTAGTTAAAATAATATTTTAATTCTAGTATTTTTCATGTCTCAATAACTTAGCAGTGTTTGCAATTGATAGAAGGGTTATGTACAATGTTCTGCTTTTGTATCACATCAGATTGCAGCCTCTTATTTTCTGTAGATCATCCCACGTCTTTCAGTTCTTCATGGTTAGTTGTAAAAATTCAAGTAGGGCACTGAAATTATCTGTTATTATTGTAATGTTTCTACATTTGTTTAAGGTGTGCATTACCAGCATCATTTTGAATTCTTCCCCGTCTGGTCTCCTGTGCTGCATTGTTTTTTGTTACCACCACTAACTAACTTTTTGAAAAATATGTACGTTACAGAGAGTTATGTTAGCCCTCATGCTATCTCACTACATCATGTATACTTTGAAAATTCTATCTTGTAGCAGGCTGGTTCCAGTGCTTTTTGTTTTTAGATGAAAGAGCTTGAATTAATCTGAGCAGAAAACTTTCTCAAAGAAGTTTGGACTCTTGTCAAAGCAAATTTTAAACTCAACTGTCTGCAAAAATAAAACTGTTCAGGTCATATGCAACTGTAAATAACTGTAAACATAACCCATGCTTACTGAAGCATGTAAGTCAAAATATAAATCGTTAATACCTGCAAGGTCTTTCATTCACGTGAGTGTCTATATACCTTAACTTGATGTACTTGGGCAATGAAGAAGGTCAGCGGATTGTTCAATTTTAAAACCTACGTGAATTAAGGAATAGCAGGCTTTGATTGCAAATAATACGCAGTGCCTGTTGTTGTGTCAGGAACTTGTTTGAATGTATTGCTTCCGGTTTCGAATCAGCGTGTTTATAAAGTTCAACATACTGTGTTTAGAATTGATCGTTGTACGCGTGCAAGTACCGTATACTGAAAGAATATATAACATACAATAACATTAATAAACGTTGCTGAAGTGCAGTAGGCCTTTTGCCACAAAACACAATTGCTGTTTTTACAATGTAGGATTTGATCGATGCGAAATTAATGAAGGAATGTTGCTTAAGCGATGCTGTTTACAACGCAGAAGTATGCGACAATCCAACTTTGCCTCACGGCGTTGTGTGGCAAGTATGTGAATGATGCGCGACATTGTGCCACGCGCAGTTAGCTGGTGTACTAAGTCGCCAGGTTGTAAGGGTATTTCTCTATAAAAAGCACTGATGCCTTCTTAGTATTAATTAGTTCCCACTTGCCATACTCAAAGAACTTTTATTTTCCAGGTCAAAAATTTTGGAACTGTTTTGCTACATTCGGTTATGGAAGATCTCAATCTCCTGGAGTCAGATTACTTTGGAATACAATATGAAGACAGCGAAGGAAATAATGTCTTCCTTGATCCTCTGAAACAAATCAAGACACAAATTAAAAGTACAACGTTTGAATGTCATTTTCCTTGCGTTGCTGCAAATGTAAAATAGCTGGGTGACTTAATGTTTAGTATACCGAAAAATGTTGCATTTAGCTTCCTTTTTTTCGTATCCACCACATGCACCTCACTGATAGAGATTTGTTATATATTGCGATTTACTGTTGTGTAAAAATTTTAATGACGCGCCCACTTATCTTCCCTTTTCAATTTTAAATCTTGTGAATATGTTGTTTTACATATCAGTGTGTTAGAAGTGGCCCGCAAGATTTCGGTTTTTTGTAAAATGGCCCGCAGGTCAAACCTAGTTGGACCGCGCTGGCCTAAAGCATCGTTCGTTTTTATTACAAAAAATATTTTTTCTACTTGGACCACTTGTCTCGTTTCAGATATCAGCAACACTGTCCTCAAATTTGTCGTGAAGTTTTTTCCTCCTGATCCTGGTCAAGTACGTGAAGAATATACTCGATACCTCTTTGCGTTGCAAATTAAGCAAGATATCGTTGGTGGGCTGCTCCCTTGCAATAACACCACGTTGATCTCCATGGCCTCGTGCATTGCGCAAGGTGAAAATTTGCGGCAACAAACTTGTTTATTTCCACTCATATGTTTTACTGCTCATATATGCAGGCATATTGCTTGCAATTTGTGTCCGACTGCAGCCATTTTGCTACCTGGCGGCGATTTTCTAACACATTGTTTCGCAAAACTTAGTGACGCGTGTACGCATTTCCGTTTCTTAAATCACCAAAGTGATATGGCATTCAGCGTGCAGATTGTTGGAAAGTGATGATCGTATTGTCGTGTTACAAACACGGAAGTGCAAGTGACAAAGTTTTCATGTATGCAATACTGTATATGATAACAGTCAAATGCAGTCATGAGTATTTGTAAAACAACGTGGTAAGCTTGGCAGTCTCACCTTCGTCTCTGTGCCCCTGCGCTTACTCTTCTACTGCGTCGCAAACCAAGTTGTTAGGCTCGGTTTTATTTTCTTAGCTGACTTCGGAAATTGGTCGTCATCGGATTGCTCTGATTTGTCGTATTTGGAAGGAATAGCTCTTCTGCCACCTAATCACGACACAAATGATCGCAGTCTCCTTGCCGCCATTTCGGAAAGTCACAAACAACAAGCGTAAGTGATCTTATCCGCTGTGCTCTGTGCCGCCGGTGCTGATTGTTTTCGCTTTTGTCGGGATAGATCAGCTGCCTTCCAATCGGTGTAGGCTGTCCGCAGCGGTAAGTAGTTCCATGTACATCTCGTCGGAATACCCGTTTGAAAGTTTTACGTCATTTCGCCGTTTTTATATTGGCACAATGAGTCATGTTCACGAGACCATTGTTCGATACGCACGTTAAACCGTTGGTTTCAGAACTCGTTTTCAGAAGGTTCCGTAAGATCTTATACAACGTCTACCTTAAATTTTCTTCCCTTCGCGCTGTTTACACGAGCTTTAGATCAGCCTTAATTCGTTTTGTCGTGTGGTTGGTACTTCGCTTTGGTCATCGATCCAAATCACCACAAACCTTTGGATAAAGTATGACCAACAGCTATAATGATACTTATATGCAGCGGTAAATCACCTGCGGAGGCTGACTTCCAACTCCTTGACACTGCACGCCGGCTTGAGCATTACGGATTGCGGTTGTGTCCCGCAAAAGATCAGGAAAACACCGAAATCAGTCTTGCTGTCGCTCACATGGGTGTTGTTGTGTTCAGGGTGAGTATGGATACTCAATGTTTCTCTGCAAAGCTGGTACTAACTACATATTAATCTTTTTATCACGATTCTTAACCAGCAGCTAATCAGCAACTGTTTAGGCGCGGTATGACACCTTTTTATCTGCGTCGTGTATTCCAGTGACATATGACTTCAAACGAAAGCTTTGCCTCAGTGCATCACGCACCGGCGCGAGTGACTCATGTTTGTTGTGCCTTTTCGGTCGTTTCGCAGGTGCCTAACTGACGTAGTAGTTAGCATTGATTGAAGCGTTGATGAGATTAAAAGGCGATAAACCAACAGCTGTGCTGGGCTGTTCAACTGTGTGACACTTCGCTAAACAAATTATGAGCATCCAATCACTGAGGGTGGCGACTGAAGCGATGTAAAGTGCCATTATACCTTCAAGTTTGTGCTGTTGGGAGCTGGCTTGTGAGCTTGAAAGGACCGGTGTGTCATCAGCGTTTCTGATAATTGCAAAATGTGACATCATTCATTGCCTGGAAGTCTCGAAGTTATTGCCCAGGCTTTCTAAGAAAAAGTCATTAACTCGACATTTTTTTCAACGCCGCGTTTCACATTGTTTAAAAATAATTTTCCAACATAATTTAAATCGGTGTGAGAAGGCATCACATCACGTGCTCTCTTACAACACTGTTGGTGGTGTTTTACAAGATTTGACAAGACGGAAATGTTAGTGGTTGCTTTCTATTGTTCGATTGTTATTAGCTGTGGCGATGTTTCGTTTGTAAAATCAGGGTTCATATTGTTATACTTCTTCTGCCTCGGACAGTACAGTTGCGTGATTGTATATTTGCGTAATGCGTATATCCATTGCAAACTCTGGTATTAGTCACACTTGCGTTTGTGGGCAAAGTGATGAATGTTAGCCATTTTACATTGCAGGGCAATTCGAAAATCAACACATTCAACTGGTCAAGAATACGGAAACTCAGTTTTAAAAAAAACAGATTCCTGATAAAGTTAAAAAACGACCCCAGCGTAAGTAATTCACTTCATCATATACAAACCATATATACTGTATTATCCTGATGGCAATGAAGAGAGCTGTGTGCTTGTGCTGTATGAAACAAACATTTTTCTTTCTGAACGCCGAATTGTAGGCCTACAGTCGATGCCACTGGCATAGAGCATAATTCTGGACAAGATAGACCGTATAATATTATTATAAAAAGCATGTATTCCGTTTCTTTTGTTATAATTTTTTCCAACTTTGTGCCCTGCGAATTTATTGGTTGAGGTGGACAGATTCTTATGTTAGGTGAATTTTTATAATGCTTTTGACCTTGACCCTATTTTCGTTGACATGGAAGGCACTGGTTTCCTTTGTAAGACGCTTCATTCTCACTCACCCTTAACGAACTTGTGTGCAATTCAAAGCAACAGCACGGCAACAAAGCTGGCGACATTTTGGTGTTCGTCATGGCTTCTCGCGACACGTGCAAGTCATTTTGGAAGCACTGCATCGAGTGCCACGCCTTCTTCCGACTCGACATTCATCCTGAGCCGAAGCCCAAGCCGCTCCTCTTAAAAAGAGGATCGACGTTTAGATACAGGTACGTTTACGTCCACATGTCTTGTTTCAACGGGAACACTATGATGCAATCGGAAATTAGCTTTTTGGGTGTAACAAAGAGTGAACACTTACAAATACATTTTTGAAAAGGTCAACCCTCGTCTTTATGCTGTGGTTTTGAAGCAAGATGTTTATTTGAAAAGGTTTGTGTGTACTGAATCACACCACAGTGGCTAAAAACAAGGGCCTATTTTCCATTCTGAAATTCTGCGAAAACCGAGCAGCGCTTGGTTTTTGACTGAGACTGTCACCATTAAAGACAGGCTTTGCCGGGTCAGAGAGCAAAATGGGTAGACAACCAGGCTACAATGGTCAAAGTTCGTCTTTTAGGCACTGCACATTAATTTCAATCATGCAATGTTCAGAATTTAATAACATGTGACAAAGGGGTAGTCTATTGATGTTAGGAAGTGTAGCACATCCAAGGGTTAGGAAGTTTTACTGTGATAAGAGCCATCATTTCGAAGCTAATCGTTCCTCTGTATTGCCAAAAGGATGTGGAGATCGGTAGCGGATTAACCGTTATTAAGACCGTTAAGCAGGCTAGGCACGTGCTTAGGGAACTGCGTTGTGTGCTTAGATTGGAACCTATAACCTCTTGCCGACGCGGTCTGACCGTAACTGCGCCCGGGCCAAAGGGACATCACAATATTGAAAGAAGTGTGAAAAATTACTGCAACGAATAAAGAGCTGTAACGAAATGTGTATGTACATGTGAAAATTGATCATAATCTTCTGTTTCTTGCTCAGGATGTAATGTGCTTTCGTCTATCAATTTCTTTTAATTTATTCCGCTTTGTGAAACGCATGTATGATCTCAATAGACAGCAAAGAGATCACATACGTGGAATTTTAAACAGACAGTCGATCAGAAAAAATCTCTGGTTGCTGTCCAGTTTTGTGGAACAAGATTGAGTTGTTTTTTATTGCCTTCCCAACATCATATTTGGTCGAGCGGGGCTTCAACACAGTCACGTTGCTTCTGTCAAGCAAAGAAACGTCTAAAAATTACTGAATGTGGTGAACTATGACCACTTAGTGAGTTCCACCCTGACACAAACAAACTGATATCCCTGCACCAAGCACACCCGTCCCATTAACAATAATTGTAAAAACAAAATAAAATAATTTGCCGAATAAGTTTTATTTGTGAAATACACGTTGTGTTTAATCTTGTTTTTAATTTGAAGAATATAAAAACCTGTGTGATCGCATGTGTGTATCGTTGAAGGAGGGGAGGCTAGAAACCCACCTAAAAGCAAAAGGGGGCGTCAGCCAGAAAAAGGTTGGGAAATTCTCCATCTAGTGATATCTAGACAAAGGCGGAGACATGCCAGGTCGGAGGTGTAATCACGCGACCTTACCCTTGGCTGAACTCTGGGGTGTACCCGTGTTGATGTTTCGACAAAAATGTGATAACCGTTTTGTACATAAAGTTTTTGTTTATAAACTATTTAATGCGTTTTTGTCCCTGAACGGTGCTATCATTTCATTGCAAGAGCGCAAGTATTCAGTAGTTGTTGGTTTCACAATTTCTACCCAAAGTTTTACGTGCTGTGCGGCAAGATCTGGCTAAATGCTTTTGGTTCATATTCGTTAAGTTGTAGTACCAGTTCCAGTTACAAATATATTTTCGTTTCCCGTGAATTTTATAATTGCCTGGCATAGAAAAAGTTCGACTTGACCATTTTAAACTCAGTTCACGTTCGGTCGTAATACAACCAGTTCGTGAACTGGTATGCTTGGCTGGGTTTCGTGCGTTTCGTTTCGCGCCTGCTTCCACGATTTGAGGAAAGACTGTGTCAGCTACTTTTCCGCTGCTTTTCATGCTGCGTTGCATCGTCTACTGGTACAAGTTTGCATTGCAGCAAGACGAAACGTGGTTTAAGATGGCGCTGTATGTGTGATTAATAATTTACTGCTACTGAGTTGTGGCAGCAATGCGTACAGGTGTAGTGATTTGCCTGAGCGGTGACAATTCATTCCATTTACCACATCGCGGCGAGTTAACAGCTGATAAACCTAAAACCAGCATTTCTGAACGATTAATGCCAATGGCGTACATCGTTTTTGTTTTCTTCAGTTTTTATTTTAATGACAAAAACAATCTCTCCTCTTGCTGTTGTTCGTGGGTTTTCTTCTCCACTCCTGTAGTTTTCATTTTGTGGTATGTTTAAATATTTACTAAATACAAAACCAATGTGTGTGTGCCAGAACCTTTTCGAAAGGCCATCGTTTTGCAAAAATTCCAAAGGCACCTACCTCGAGCAAGTGTTAAGGTCACTGAGTTTCCCAGCCATCAGTAGGTCAAACTTCCCATCCTCCACAGAGTCCCAAGCAAATGTCGCCAATACGTTGGTTCCAGGTTGAGCTGCCGGGACTGCCGAAGCGGGGAAATATTCCACCTGCTTATCAGTTACTAAGACTGATTGGCTTGCCTGGCTGAAGAGCTCAGCTTGCCCTTCAAACAGACTGTTTGATCCATAGCTGGGACCCAGTCAGGCGTCACCACTCCCGGCCAGAGTGGACATCAGAATAATCATGCTTAGAGCATTTCCACTTTCCCCAGAACTCACGAAAGGCAGCCCCGTCACCCCTCGCAGTTTAGCGTCGTGCTCAGAACTGTCAAAAACGTGTAATCACGAAATAATTCCGAAGCCGTATAGAGGTGCTTAGATGATAAAACACGTTTTTTTGCCAGTTGTGTCTCAAATTATGTTCATTGCTGGCAGTTATTCCGTGGATTGCAGCGCTTGTCCATTAAGACCTGTGTTAGTGTTTTTTTTCTTTTTAGCTCCTGCGCTTGGTCGAGCCATCAAATCGTAGCCTGGCGACGTTGAAAGACCGAACAAGATGTATTGTACAAATCGCATAAAAACTAAGGTGTATGTCTAGGTTTTGTTCTCTGGACAATCTTAATCAGAATCTGTGCATACAAGCAAAGGAAAACAAGAGTCAAGTGGGCGTAAAATGCGTACGTTATGTCATTCTGTGTAGTGGCAAGACTCAGAAACAGCTGCATGAATTAGTTCGAAATAGCAACTTCAGGAGAACGACTTTCGTCCGCGCGTCAAGTCGACGGTCCAGGAAGCCGGACACATTCGCGAATTCTCAAGCAAGTGGCCATGATTTACCGCTCATTGCCAAGGCGGCAGTGATGGAAAACGTGAGTCGAGTTTCACGCCGATTACGAAGTAACAGCTTGAACTTCGATCGACGATCACGTAATGGTGCTTATTTTGTCTCCGAAGTTGGAGATGCCAGATATGTGCTTGATTGGTGAAATCTTCAGTTGTACGGTACGTTGATGCGTCGCCTTTTCACCTCGACTTCGCCTAATTTTAAATGTTCATATCTTTCTCTTTGCGCTGATATGTTTGTCTTCGTCTAGATTTCACGGCTACACTTTACAGCTTTTCGTGTTTGAACATGAACGAGTGTACTCGTTTTCAAGCAATGATTTCGAATTGCATTAATCTGATAGGATCGGGTTTTGCTGAAAAAGTTAGCCATAAATTGTCGCGAGTGAAATATTCTCCGAAATTTTGTAAACCTTTGACTGAAACGCAATCCCATTTCTATCGGCAGGGAGCCAGCAGCGAACCAGTCGCACCTGAGCAACGTCAGAGCCTTGAGTACCCAAGTCCCATCAGGCAAGAAGTCGAAGTGAGCGTCCAGGCTAGCGCAGGAGCAACGTCAGAGCCTTGAGTACCCAAGTCCCATCAGGCAAGAAGTCGAAGTGAGCGTCCAGGCTAGCGCAGGTAATTGAAAGCATAGCGTTAACCTGAAGTCATTTCTCATTTGTGCGAACCTTTCAGCAACTGAAAACTGCATGCAAATTATTTTCGATCAGCGTATAAAACTTTTACTGAGAACTGAGACTTTTTTTGCGTGGTACTGGAACATTCTGTATCTGCTGTTGCATGAATGAGTTAACCCAACATCTCGGACTGTCGATCTAAACCAAATACTCGGTTTTGAACATGGATTTTTCCTGAATAAAATACGATTCAAACAGTTTTGATTGTCGGTCTCCGTTCAAACGCGGCGTGTCTCGGCAGGTTTTTCTTGATCAGACTTTGCACAGGCTTCTTCCATCGATGTTTTCGGCCTTCATCGCAAATGCTTTGTTTCGTTCCTCGCAGAGAGCTCCGTCGTGCACGCACCGGTCAATCAAGCGTCGGGCGACAGTGAAAGGGCGACGTACGAGACGCCCCGCGACGACTCCTACAAAGCGGCGCAAGCCTGGCAAGTAG
>JGI24022J15233_10007407_pt1 | contig 12087 bp, 11 predicted proteins | sample Ectturendosymbi2_FD_15233 | JGI IMG/M metagenome (IMG submission 15233)
AGTACGAGTATATCGTACACCAGCCACGAATATATCGTGGGCCGGCGTTCTGCGCCTTTGCAGCTTTCCAGACAAGCGGCGATTGAAGTGTTAAGAACTGTATTGTTAAACATTCATCAAATTTTTTAAAAAATTAATCTAATAAAATCAAATTAGATTTAATAAAAAAATTAAATTAAATTAGATTTAATGAAAAAAATTACATTTATAATTTTTTTTTTACTTCATGATAATATTTAAAAAAAATTTTTTTGAATAACAAATTTTTTTAATGGATATATACTATTATATGAACATATTTTTTTTGCCTCAAGATCAAAAATTAGCATGGGTGACCAAGATACAGTAGTATCTCCATAACAGCAGCCCTTACATAAAAAAATTGAAGTCAATCGAAGTTGCACTTTTTGAGTTATAGGTATTGCAAATATCATCGTGCCTGAAAGCACATGAAAAACATGTTGCTTTATGAAATGATTAACCAGGGTTGAAAGGTCACCAGTGAAAAAGTTCTGTGTTGTTTTGTTCAGCATGGAGCCTTCTTCGTTACTGCAAAATATTGAATGAAAATATTTAGAGATAAAGGAGTGACAATCAATTGAAGTTCCAACAGCAAAACTCTAAGAAATTTTTGGTTCAATCCTCGAAAAAACATCAAAATTTCAAATGCTCATACTTTCGGAAACACAGGTCCGATTTAAAAAATTTCAACGTTGTTGAGCTCAGAAGCCTGAGATCTTTCCCCTTATAAAATCTTGTGAATTTTAGTGAGGGACAGATGAAAAATCCCCATTTTGCTGGATCACCTGACATGGAATAACCCTTAGACCACGTTAGCCCACTTTGCTTGGCCCTGGGCACCAACCGTTAGTGATAGTATTTCGCTGAAGTTTTTACTGGAAACTAGGCTAGAATCTGAGTCTTTTGATACTTTGGATGACCTGCTGGGTTTGCAGGTTCAAAAGCTATGATCTAAACTAGTAAAAATATTTGACTAATTAGTTAATTAGATAATGAATTATACTGTTTATTTTAGATCATAACTTTTGAACCAGAAACGCTAGTAAGTTGATCAAAGGCTCAAAAGACTCGGACACGAGCCTAGTTTCCAATGAAAACTTCAGCGAAACACTTTGGCCTAGTGGTTGGGCCCTAGGCCAAGTAACATGAGCGAAAATGGCCCCAAAACTGAAAAAATTTGAAAAAAAGAAAAAAAAAAAAAGAAAAAAATTTTAGGTTTTGGGCTTCATTTTTTTGTGGGTGTCATCATAATTGGGGGAGTTTAGGCATTTTTGGCTGAGGTTACTGGGCCCTGGGCCCCAACCGCAGGAGGGAAATATTTACAAGAGGGAAGTATTTACAAATAAAAAGTCAAAAATGACCACACTTCTCCCTGTAGGTAGAAAAATTTTGCCGGACTTTTAGTGTTGATCACTTAATTTGATAATGTTTTGTTGTTTTTGGGTCATAACTTTTGAACCAGAAATGCTAGAAAATTGATCAAAGGCTCAGTAGACTTGGATTCTAGCAAAGTTTCCAATGAAAGCTTGTGTGAAGTATGTATAGTGGTTGGGCGTAGGTCAGGTAACATGAGCCTGAATGGTCAAAAACCTACCTCACTCATGATGTCACTCACATAAATCATGAAATCCAAAACCAAAAATAGCTTCTCATTGCAGACTTGAAACTATTTCTAAATTAGCGTGTTTCTTATTTTTTATCACAGCAGTCAAGTGCTGGACATAAGTTCAAAGAAAAATGAGCCATCTCACTGGAGTGCAAATGTACAGTTTCTTGGAAGAAGCTCCCATCAGTATCAAAGTGGAAATGCAAAAGAATTCAAAGCATTCAAATGTGGGGCAAATGCTTTTGCTTGTGATGTTGACAAGTGTTTTGACAATACCAGGGTACACATTTTAATTAAGTTTGTTTTTTGTCTTTCTGGTTTTGTTAGAAGTGTCACTTGTGTAGTATGTTCCTAAATAAATGTTACTAAAAAGATTTTTTAGTTGGTCATAGATAAGATGAAAAATGCAAACTTAAGTTGTCATGTTAAATACATTCAAATATGGGCTCCTTAGCTTAACAGAAAATTTTGACTGCATATGTTCTATGAAATTATCGAGCTAGAAAAGACTGCATGGCACAATCTGCAGTTGCTTTTCTAGTAGTGCTAAAGGCTCTTGTGTAAAGAATTTTGATTTTTGTAACTGACCCTAGTATCCATTGGAATTTTTTGACTTTGAATAAATGAGTAAGCAGACTTAAAAAAAAGTGTTTTCCCACTTTGGAGACGTACATCAAATAACACACAAAATTAGTAAAAAAATGCAAATCTTACAGAAAAAACACCGAGAAAACACAGACAGAATTAATGCTGGATAAAATGTTTTTTAAATACCAAGGTAGCTTTTCTGATTTTAGTGCTGCAGGCTGTGACAAAGAAAGGCTTAAAAAAAGTTGTATAACACTGGACCAAATTGAATAAACCTGCACTTTCCACCAAATTTGAGAAATTTTGGGAATTTTCCAAAGATATCAGAGATGGAATTGTTAAAAATAGTTGATGGCAGTGGTTTCCCAATTGTAAAACTTCCAATGCACAATGCTATGCATAAAATGTATTAAGTCACGGCATAAAAGGTATTCACACACTGCATAAAATATATTAACAGATTGTCATTAAATGTAATTGTTTGGCGTGCTTGTGACTTAGCATTTCAAAAATTTTTGTTGTTTGAAATTACCAAGAACATTAGTTTTCAATTGAATGTCCATTTTTGAGCAATACTCAGGGTTACCACGTGGTATAGAAAGTATTGAATTTCAAAATCGGTTTTCAAGGCCTTGAAAAAGTATTGAAATTGGCCAAAACGTACATTAGGGTCATTCCATGTCAAGTGGATCCAGAGCTATATATCTGACAGTGAGCAAAATCTATGAAATTTCATAAGAAGAGAGATCTCATCATACTGATTTAAAAACATTTTGAATTTTTAAAATCGGACCAAACATTGCTGGTTGAAATTTGCAGTGTTCTGATTTACTCTTTGCATATATTTTTTGTGAATTTAGTGCTCTGACATAAAAACCTTGTATCTTTTTCATCTGTGACTATTTTTAGCTGGAAAGCAAGCTGCAAAATGATTTCTGTCCTCAATTTGTATTCATTTGTTTGGCATGATTCGTGTTTCTGATAGTATTTTGAAGATGAAACAGTTTTTAGAAGTCTGATCATAGTAATTCCATGCATAATAAATGGTCAAAAATTATATTTTATGAGCTTTGTTCAATTACTTTTTAATTGTTTCTGAAGCGGTGTCCTATCTATCAGATTCTCCCTAAAATGAAAAAAATGTTACATGAAATAAGAACTGCCAAGGGGTAACAAACAAGATCATGCCTTCAAAAATTAAGAGATTAATCAGGGAAAGATTAAACAAGGGTATTTGTGTGGTCAATCTGTGACATCAAATTTCAAAGTATTATGTTAGCTTTTCGAGTGAAATTACTTCCAAGAGGTAATGCAGCTTTGATTTTACCAATCTAATGCTGTCAAGAGTACATAAAAGATCTACCACTTTCATCCAATTCGTCCACCGCAATAAAATGAAAGGAGTAAGTCCTGTTAGCACTGGTTCTTTAGTAGTGCAAGCTTCAACTAATTATCAATCCAAACCCATATGTTTGAAAGGAAATTATGTTGCAGATGTGTATAACAAAATATGGTACACTGCCATTGTGCAAGATGTTGACAAGGAACGGGTGTAACATACTTCAATATAATTTCAGATGGATGCACACGGCATGCGTCCTGTGCGTTTTTTCAGCACATGCGTCTGATTTCGTGACGTCATGTCCTTTTCTGATGCGTCTAGTATGGCCTGCGTTCGAGTAAACGTGCGTCAAAACAGTTAGTCTGATGCGTCAATATAGGAACTGGTTCTACTCAAACGTGGACCATACCAGATGTATCACAAAAGGACTTGACGTCACGAAATCAGACGCATGTGCTCAAAAAACACACAGGACGCATGCTGTGTGCATACAGCTTTACGCATCCTAATGGATTTTCTTCATTTTTTTGGCCACAAAAAGATGATTTTTGCTAGATACTAATGCAACTACCTTAATTGCACTATTGAAAACACCATGGCGAAAATCAGCACGTGGTTTCTACTATGTCTCTTCAAGATCAATAACAAAGATAATGAAGACATTAAGAGGAAATTAGCTCTATTAATGCTGCTGTTGTCTATGGACACAAAATAAATAGTTTACTGTCCATCTACCTGGTATACTACGTGGCATTGATGTTGGGAAGAATTTTGTTGCTGTAGAATTGCTTGTACCATGCATGTCAAGCATAAGGACAATCATGAAAAATTATTGGACCATCAAAAGATGACAATTTTTGAAAACAACTTTGTTGGATTGTTTGCAATGATGAAGTCTTGAGACTTGGTCTCAAGACCATTTTTGCGAGTCTCAGTCTCGGTCTTGAAAGTTGCAGGTCTCGTCTTGCTCTCAAAGGCTGCAGGCCTTGGTCACAAGCCTATTGTCTTGAAAGTGTGAATATTTGCAAGGTTATGGTTTTGTAAAACTTCTGCAATTAAACGAGTTTTGTCTCTGTTGTATTTGCAAGTAAGAAACAACCAAAACAGATCGGAAAAAAGTCAGAAATTTGAAACAAATTCAACTTAAGTGGTGTCGATAATTCTGTGAAAAATGTTGGCAAAATGCACAAATGTTGAAATCTTGAGTTTCGGTCTCGAAGTTTTAACAAGGTCTCTTTATCACAGGTTAGTCTTGACTACATAACTGATTATTTGACAAAACAAAAATAATGCCATCTGAAGTAGGTATCAGACAATACCATCTGGGTGAATTTGAAGCAAAAACAACTGGCAATGTGTATGTGAAATAAGATTTATGTTTGTATCATCAAATCAGGTAAGATCTCTGGATCATGCAACTCTGGGTTTTAAATTGAATGGAAGTATGAAGAAAATCAATTAGACAAAAGGATTATCATCAGTAGTCACAAATGAGAAAAAAGAACAAGTTACTGTTGGGTATATTATAAATCAGGTTGCATTTTAGAATTCACAATGGTAATTTTCCTGACGATTAAAATAGTAAATGTAAATTTATGTTATATGTGTTTAAATTTCAAAAATTCAAGAAATTTGTTAATAATCCAAATTACCCTTTTTTCTATTTTTTATATATTTTTCAACATGTTTTTAATATTTCAAAAATTTTTGTTGAGGGGATTGAGCATGCTTAAGAACTGTTGTGGTAAACATTACTGTAATTAACAAAGTTTTTTCATTAAAAAAATTAAATCAAATTAGATTGGATATTAGATATTAGACAAATTTGATAGATAAATCGAATTTAATTAAAACACAAGTTTGTTAATTAAAAAATTTCATAAATCTTTTTGATAAAGAAATTTTTTTTAATGGATGTATATACTAGTACATAAAGATATAGTTTTCTTTGCCTGAAGTTCAAAAATAAGCATGGGTGACCAAGATACAGTACAGTAGTATCTCCATAACACCAACCCTTAAATAAAAAGAAATTGAAGTCTGTTAATGTTGCACTATTTGTTTTATTTAAAATATTGTAATGCTTGAATGCACACAAAAACATGTTGACTTACAACAAGGATTAACCAGGGTTCAAAGTTCACAAGTGAAAAACTTTTGTGTTTTGTTTTTTTCAGCATGAAACCTTGCACTTTACTGCAAAATATTGAATGAAAATATTCAGAGACAAAAGAGTGACAATCAGTTGAAGCTCCAACAGCAAAACTCCAAAATTTTTTTGGTTCAATCCTTTTACAAAACATTAAAATTTCAAATGCTCATAATTTTGGAAATACAGATACGATTTCAAAAATTCTTACTTCGTTGAGCTCAGAAGCCTTTCTCCTCATAAAATTTTTTGAATTTTGGTAAGGGTCAGATGAAAAATCTTAATTTTGCTGGATCACTTGACATTGAATGACCCATTAAATATTGAAAAGATATGGAAATTCTAAATGGAATAGATTTTTGTAGTATCTGAATAGAAATTTACTGAAGACAAAGCAGTTCATTATTTATGTAGTTTTATGCAATGTGCAAAATTGAGTTTCATGATTAAGAATTAAAAAAAATGAAGAAATGTAATGGTATTGAACTTTTTTAATTTAGTATTGAAATGGTATTTAAAACCTACGGAAAATAATTTTTTGAAATGTGTGGGAACCCTGAATACTTTGTTTTTATAACCACAACAACTGAAAAACCAGGGTAATGCAAGTATAAAGTAGCAAATGCAATTATAATCCAGAGAACTTCTTCAGATTGAAGATGGATGTAAGCTGGATGCAATTTGCAACATTCTTGCAATCTCAAAGCAGTCATTACTTGCAGCATGTTGCCACTGCTGTTGTTTCAAGCTTCAAATGGACACATTGCCTTGCTCAATGAAACAAACTTATTACATTGATCTGAGAACAATAAATTTTATAGAATTTACCATCGCGGACTGTGTTGTGATTTATTAAGTTGTTATTTTGCAGTAAGTTTTGAAGCTCCAGTGAATTCAATTGCCCTATTTTTCGGACCATAAGGCACACTGGATTATATGGTGCAATATTAAATTGAATGCTAGCTGTTTTTTTATTCATAAGGTGCACTGCATTATAAGGTGCATTAAATGAGGTGGAACTTGATAAGTCAAACTGTTTGCATCTCCTTCACAATCACTCCCAGGTGCAGAAGTTGCTACTGGGAGTTTAATCTGTCATTACTTACAAGGGATTTTGTCTGTCACACATGCCTAATCCACTAGACACTAATCTAACAAAATGAAAGTTGTGGGCTTGTTTGATTTGGTGTGTGCTTATCTAGTCAGGAGCCTCGTAGAATAATACGATTTGTGTTATGTGCTAGCTATTCCAGAACCACACTCTCACTGCTCATAGCTGAAAATCACTGCTCAAAAAATCTTAACAAGCAATTAAGTAAGCACAACCAGATTCATACATTAGGCACCCTGGTTTATAAGGAACATTTTCGATTTTTGAGAAAATTGAAGGATTTTAAGTGTGTCTAATTGTCTGAAAAATACAGTATTCTAGTAAAATGTAATTTTGAGTTTCAATTGTCGCAGTTCATGTTCAATCTTGATGTTGTTTGCTTCCCTGCCCTTGTTTTGGTCTTTCAACATTTCACCAGTTAGCATTACTTACAGATGTAAGGACTGACGATGCGTAGTGTTACCCGAAATCAATTTCCTATTGTTAGATATCGTGCTTGTTTCACTTGTTGAGTGAAGTTGCTTGAATCTTACCACTGCTTATTACTGCCAGGGTGTCAGGCAAGTTTCATTGAGTTTTAGGACCCCAAACTTCTAGAAAGCCTGATTTTATTCTGAAAAAATCTGTCAAAAACAGCTTTCATTTGACATACCCTTATTTGCCAGAAGAGATGTACCATTCATTTAGTGTTGTGGGATGTTGGGGACAATGATTTCAATTTTTTTTCACCAACTTCTGAAATTATTCATTTACAGATTAAATATTTTGTTTGCAGAAATGCAATGGATACTATGAGTGCAGCACCTGGGAAGATGAGGATGATTGCCCGCTTGGGTTAAGAAAAGATGGCAAAAAAGTCATAATGAATTGGAAAACGCATAAGTGTCTTGATGTTCGTGTAAATGAAAATGGTGTGACTGTGCCTTGGTATGGAGAAGTCATGTGTTGTTTGTGCTTGAACATATTTGAATTACTATATTCACACATCTCCATAATCAGCATACTTTTTCACAAAGATGGCCTTTCACAAAGTTGCTCTGGGCCATGCAGCTGTTTTTGCAGTGAATGCTGCAGAGTATTTGTTTTCTGAAAAAAAACTACCCCAGGTTGAAANCAATATTTTAGTTATAACCATAAAATTTGTGATAAATGAATAAAGTAAGTTTTTAGAGCAGGGGTCAGTATGCAGACTATAATCTTGAATGGGTTTTGTGTCAGTGATTTAGATCAGATTGATTTAGACCAGAAGTGCTTGATTTTTGTCTTGTGAATAGTTTCAAAAAAATTTGAAAAGAAATTTAGTTACATGCATAGTTTTAGTTTCGTTAATGGGAGACTCTAATCCTTTAACACTTTCGCACCCGGGTTAATTCAAGTAGTTCATGCAAAAACAGCTGGATCGCACGTGGCTTTGTGCAAGAATTTCTCTGGTCCGGTAAGCGCTACAGACCCGGTCAAAAGCTCAAAAGACACAGCAAGTCTTGTAGGTTGCAATCGAAAAAAATTTTTTTGGTTGGGGGTGCAGATTTTTTATGAGTGATGTCATAAGTGGAGGACTTTTAGGCCACCTTGGCCCACCTCACCTGGCCCTGGGCTCAAATTGCAAAGGTAGTATTTCGCTGAAGTTTTTATTGGAAGCTAGGATAACATCTGAGTCTAACACCTGCTAACACGTAAGCCTAACATCTAAGCAGGCTAACACCTGCTGTGGTTTCGGGTGCACAAGTTACAATCTAAAGTAATAAAAATATTTGACTAATTAGTTCATTAGATAATTAATTAACACTTTGAGAGCCAGCGTACGATATATTTGTGCCTAGATTTCGGCCTAAAACCAGCATTTTGGTTGCCTTACTGACGCCATAGCTCCTCCGCCAATTGTGCTAGAGAGCTGTTCAAGGGCTCAAACGGATTGGCCAGTCTTCTAGTCTGCACTCAGAGAAATCTTTTGGTTGGGGGTTGCAGATTTTTTGAGAGTGACATCATAAGTGAAGTAGTTTTAGGGTCATTTGGGCTCATGTTACCTGGCCTAGGGCCCAACTGCTAGACATAGTATTTCGCTCAACTATTCATTAGAAACTAGGCTAGAATTCGAGCCTTTTGAGCCCTTGATCGACTTCCTAGTGTTTCTGGTTCAAAAGCTATGGGCTGAAAGAAACAAATTAATTAATTATGTAATTAGTGGATTAATTATTACTTTTATTGTTTTTAGGTCATAACTTTTGAACCCTGAACCTCAAGCCGTCCAAAGCATCAAAAGACTCAGACCTTAGCCTAGTTTCCAATAAAAACTTGAGTGAAATAGTGTTTTGGGCCCAGGGCCAGGTGAAGTGGGCCAAAAAGGCCTATAATGTTGTCACTCACAAAAAATCCAAAACCCAAAAATTTTGTTTCATTGCAGACTTGAAGACTTCCGAAGTCTTTTGACGGTTTGAACAACTCTAGCACTTTTGGCACCAGAGATATTCCCATGCAAAACACGTCCAAACTGCTGGTTTTTAGGCTAAACCACACCAGCAACCAAAGTGTTAAAAATTTTACACATTTCATGTTAGTAGCAGTTCCAATTATACTTTTGGACAGTCCAGCTACACCGTTTGGACAGCAATTTTTGTAATATTGACACATTGGTAATTGGTGTGCAAGTAACTCGTACTTTGCAGTCATGCATTGAGACACTATTTTCGTGCCACTTTGCAACTCCAAAACTTGCTAGTTGATTTTGCATGCTAGAGAGCTGTCCAAACCCTCAAAAGACTTGGCGAGTCTTCCAGGTTACAATGAAAAAAAATTTTTAGGTTTTGGATTTCAGTTTTTTGTGGGTGACTTCATAAATGGGTAGGTTTAGGCATTTTTAGCTGAGGTTATTGGGACCCTGGGCTCCAACTGCAAGAAGAAAATATTTTGCTCAAGTTTTTAGTTGAAACTAGGCTACAATCCAAGTCTTTTTATCCTTTGATTGGTTTTCTAGGGTTTCTTGTTAAAAACGTTATTGAAATTACCAATTTTTCTGTAAAATTACCGATGTTTGGTATTAATTTCCAATTTTATGGTTTTGTTGGCCATTACTTTTGAACCAGAAACCTTAGCCAATCAAAGGTTTAAAAGACTCGGATTTGAAATACTTCCCGCTTGCAGTTGGGGCCTAGGGCCTGATAACCTCAGCCAAAAAGCCTAAACCTAGACCACTTATGATGTCATCCACAAAAAAACCGAAGCCTGAAACCTGAATTTTTTTTCATTGCGTACTAGAAGTCTCGCTGAGTCTTTCTAGGGTTTGAACAACTCTGTAGCACAATCGACTGGCGAGTTGTGGACTTGCAAAGAATTTTCCAATATGGGCAAATATACCTTCTAAAGCGAATTTTGCCCAGCTCTGAAGGTGTTAAGGAGTAACACGGAAAAGTGTTGCCATGGGCACAGTTGTGTAAGAAAGGCCATGTATTGAGTCTACTGCCAGCGCAGTCATGTGGCAATCACTTTTACTGAAAAGGAGAGGCTATGTATTTTTCTATTCATTTTTTGTGGAACTCGGCAGATGATATTTTTGGTCTTTTTTTTCTGGTGCAACTTCCCTGACTAGTCCTCCCACTGTATAGTTCTTTATATAGTAACCATGTGTTGAAAATTGGAAAATTAATCATGATGTGAACAATATACTCAGCCCACTATTGATTTGCTGCATTTATAGCATAGTTCAATGCCATGTGGTCAACAACTCCCAACCAATGCAGTTGTCTTGAATGCTCATTTTAAACTACTTGTTAAATTTGTTGTTTGGTTTCTGAGTTCTACAAACAAGATTCAATATTGATCTGAAAGAAGCAGTTGTGTTGATCTGCTTCGTGCCATTTTTTCTTTGTGTGAATTTTGTTCATAGCTGTTGGCATTTCTAGTTTGCAATGCTGCTTGCTTGTAATTGCGACACTTCATTCTAGGGGTTATCGTCGGTGTCCCGGACACAAAAGTCCTGAGCTGGAAAGATACTGGTGGTCCTGGAAATCTAAATACTTGTTGTATCACCATCAGTCCCAGAAATGTTTGGCAGCTAATGTTACTGGCAATTTTGTGAATGTTATTCTGAAAAGTTGTGATATCAGTGATCTAACACAAAGGTTTGAATGTAAGTTTTCTCAATTTTTGAAACTTTTAACAGTCATTGATTTGAGTGTTGTGATCCTTATCAATGTAACATTTGACAATTCTACTGACATTCTTAATGACTAAAACAAGCAGTTTCCAAAATTATGTTACCTGTGGTTTGTGAATTCAACGATTTGTTACATTACATTACTTTGCATCAGGGATGGAGCATGAAATTCAGCCATATCCTCAAAACTTTCTTTTGGGCTTTGGTTTAGTGGAAATTGGGTTTGAAAGTCATAGGCTTTCTGTGGTTCTCTGAATCATAAAACTGTAATTGAGATTACCAACGCAGACAAATCTGTTGCCATTAATTTTTTAATTCAATGATTTGTTAGATTAGGTGACTATGCTTCAGGGATATAGCATGAAATTCAGTCACATCCTCAAAACTTTCTTTGGAGCCTTGGTTTAGTGGAACTTGGGTTTGACAGTCGTTCTCTAAATCATGACACTTTAATATTGAGATTACCAATTCACACAAATTGGGTAGCATTTTTATGCATTTAACCAAAATATGTGATAATGCATATCAGAAAAATATCTGCAAGTTTGCAACATTACTCTTCATATGTCCATATGCTTGCTACCTGACACTGCTAATATTTTGTAGCTTCACGCAGAGCGTTAAGATTTCTAGAACTGCAAGCAGGGTTGAGAAAAACTCGTTTTTTTGAAAAAAAAACAACCCACCAAGATTTTGTTCTGTTTTTCAGGAAAATGGAAAAACTTTATTCTTAATTGTGTTCATTGCATCATGCAATATCATTATTTTCAGAATTACACAATAATAACTTTTAATACCTATTATGCCATTCAAATTTGAGGGTAAAGAAATGTACCATCTTTGTTTTTGCAAATTTTTGATGAATTCACTCCAAAGTGGTAAGACTTGGCAAGAATGCGCACAGCAAAGAAAGAAAAACCATTTCCACACAAACTCTGCAGTTTCATGTCAAGTTTATCTGCATGCCCTGTTAGTTCAGCATCTATATCAGGGATCATCACCTTCTTGAAGCTGAGAGCTATTTCTTACGTCCGATTAATGCAAAGAGCTACCAGTTTGATGCACGCTTCTGAAATAAAAATGTTGCTCAATTTACCTTTAATTATTTTAGTATTAACAA
>JGI24022J15233_10007408_pt1 | contig 12085 bp, 7 predicted proteins | sample Ectturendosymbi2_FD_15233 | JGI IMG/M metagenome (IMG submission 15233)
TATGATTCTGTCTTGAAGACAGTAGCGTCACCACGGGGTAGGGGAGACATCTGTCCCCGGGCGCAGCATTTTGAGGGCGTAAATTAAGGTTGGACTGTCACGTAACAATTTTACGAAATGTCAGTGGATGCTAGTAGTATTACGATTTACAAAAGAAACTTGTTGATGTGTCTGGTGACCCCAGGGACTGGGAGCACCAGTGGCTCCACCAGTGTCTCTGGCTGTGGCCAGGGGAAATGTTGCCAGCATATTGGCCTGTGTGCAAGTTTGATCTAATTTTAACTGTTCTTTTTCCAGCTGCTTTCAACGTACTGACCACCATCACTGCTTACCACTTGCCCCTGTAGCTGTATCAATGTATAGCTACTGCGTTTCGAATCCATATTTCTGTAAGATTCATTGTAATTCCCTCAGTTGTGCAGTGTTACCTTGTCTTGTGCATTGGTTAATAATCCTGACTACTTTTGCAAATTCTAATTGCAAATGTGCAGCAGCGATGAGTATATTTATTAGTTATAATTGTGTACTTTTCAGTTACTCTCAGGGACTCGCGGAGAGTGGGGGCATTGCTTCCCTTGTTATTTCAAAAGGGAGGCAACGGGGGCGGAGCTAACTTTTCATCACAGTTTCATAGGGAATTTCCTGGTTAGCATGATCTAGTTGAAATAAATTTATTGCAGCTAATCTCGCACCCACAACATTCAGAATGGTTTTCTACACTCTGTTATTATTTTTGAGGTCAACATTGTTGCTGAACAGAAACAAACGTATTGGTGAAGAATTTTGTGTTTTTTGTAAGTTTGCATTTCCCTCACAATACCTTTACTAACCCTTGCCCTACCGCTGCTTTGGCTGCTACCTGTGTTTTATGTAATTCCACCTATAAACTGAGCATCTCCACAGACATGATTATCGAAATTCAGATCACAGAATTGCTAGCAAAACTTGTTACAGAAAGTCACTGGCGTTAGATATTTTCTAGGTTAAAATATGTGACACATTTAAATCTTACCAGCTTTTTGACAAAATAAGCGATAAATTTTCAGCAGCAAAGGCAAGCAAACTTTGTCCTTGAAATTATATAATTGCAATAAAGCATCAGATTGCAGTGCTTCTTTTAATTTATGCTGCCACGAATGGGTTGGGAGCGCTTAAACTGAATTTGTCCCCAGGCGCGGTTAACCCGAGGTTCGCCATTGCTGGTAGTGTCGTTTGTTTTTTGCAAAGTGGTTTCATGTCTGTTGCTGCAACATGATACTGTAGATGAAAACGCTGTTTGGAATCAACGTAGTCGTATATAATTTCGTTCAAACCAGCACAAAAAACTTCTTGTAACTTACCTTTGTAATGAGATGTCGCTTTTTGTTACATCGCGCCCATTTTTTCTTGCAGGCGTCACAGCCTTTCTTTCACATTGCAGTTAATTTAGGGAAACGCTGTTTTTTTTAAGCATGGTCGCAGGGGTCTTCACTTTGAGTTTCGTGCCTCGGATTGTGCTAACTAAACTGAACAACTACGTAATTCCATTTTTTCTAATCTGACGACTTTAGTCTTATGAAAAAAATATTGTCTTTGAGAACCGTGAATGACATTGTTATTACTCCACCTTAATAATAGCCTTGTCTGTTTTCATTACCATTTGCATTTTCTTAGATGCTTACAACGTTCATAAGCCCAGCAACAAAAAATTTGCACCCATGAATAAACAAACTTTTCGCTGAACAAAAAAATGCATGTCAATGTAGAATAAAAATCGCCAGTTTGTCTACTAAGCGATGTCAATCGTGAGCAGCATAATCTATGCCAGGGGTTCTCAAACTTTTTTCTCCTGTTGACACCTTGCCAGCTTCCTAACATAAAATTTAGCTCCTGTTTTCTGTTTGCTCACTAGCGCTGTAGAAAAAAACAAAGTAAGTAACTTCAGCATCATTACATTTTCCCCAGGATAGGTCAAATTTACCGCCAGGAGTAAATTACCCCTGGTTGAGAACCCCTGATCTATGTGAATGCAGACATCCACTGTTGCTATTCAAGTAACATAATCAGTTGTTGCGCTACGTGTTTTGCCAAAATTGAAATGTTTTTGATACAATGTTACAATTCAACAGTCTCACTGGGCTACCCTCCTACTTGCAACGAAGCTGTTACATACCGAAGCACCTCAGAAAACACTCTTCAAAACCGACCAAGTTGAAAATGCATTTTTTTACGGTTTAGCATTAACACGCGTAGAAAGCAAAGCTTCTTTGTATTCCATAGATTGCACTGCTTGTAAGCAAACCCACTGAATGGTTGCGGCTATTTTTTGTACCGAAACATCTCGTCATGTTAAGTACAGTGTATTGTAGAAATAACAATTTACCTGTAGACCCTAAGGGGATGAGTTCCATCCCATGGATGAGTTATGTCCAACCAGACGCATGGTGTCACTAAGGTGCTGAAGAGACAAGGGCATGGACAGATTACAGTAATATTAACAGCAAACATTAAGCCAATAAGTGTTGGGTACATGAAAAACAACATAATGGATATGTTTAGTAAATGAGCGAAGTATTTAGTTCTGAAAGGTATAGTTTCACAAAACCGTGTGATTGACAAGATATTTAATGGATGCACAAGCCAGGTAACACTGCACAACAGAGGGAAAATGAAACTTACAAAGAATGAGGATTCGGAGGGCAATAGCTATATATTGACAAACAGGCTCAAGTAAAGTAGTGAGCAGCGATGCTGGTCAGTACATTGAAAGCAACTGAAAAAAAGAACTGGTCAGTTCCTTTGAGCAACAACAAAAAAGAACAGATAACGTCAGATCAAACTTGCACACAGGCCAATATGCTGGCAGTGTTTCCCTTGACCACAGCCACCAGGGACAGGCACTGGTGGAACCACTGGCGCTCCCTGCGGTCACCAGACACATCCACAAGTTTTTTTGCAAGAACACCCAAAAAATACCTCTCAAACAAATACACAAAAAAAGACTGTCCTGAGACATGTTGTTTTACCCTATTGATAAAATGCTGTTGCGATAAGTAATTCTGCTCAGACCGAAATGACTATGAAAGAAAAGTCAACACTGCTGACAATGCAGGATTGGATATCTTTGCGGGAGGACTGTGGAATCGCTGTGAGAAAACCTCTTTAACATAAGGATCACACATCCTACAGGTCTCAGAGTCCTATTCTGTGAAGTCACTGGCAGAGATTTGCTAACAACATGAAAAAGAGACAAAGGATAAGTACAACCAAAGAGTGATTGACATAGATAGAGAAGTCCGAAGTCTTCATTCAATCCTCTTATCTTCACAACAAATGGAGGCATGCTCGAGCATGCAACAAAGTCAACAAAAGACAATGGTAGAAAAAATAGCTGAAAAATGCAGGGAGCCATATGCATCTGTCACATCATACATAAGGACTAAGCTCAGATTTGCTCTTTTGAGGAGCATCCTTGCTGCAATACGAGGATTTTGAGGCAAACGAAGTGATGTCCATCTCCAGGACCTCACGGACAATGTCTTTGCTTAATTCTTAGACCCGCAATCATATAAAGCTGAACGATGGTATCAATGACATGACGCTAGTTATATCCGTGAAATAAGTAGTTAGTTCACATAAGTCGTGAATTTTTATGAAACTCTACCTTACAACTAAATACTTCTCTTACTTACTAAACATATTTTGTTTTTCATGTACCTGACACCTTTGGAATAATGTTTGCAGCTAATATTAGGGCAACTTGTCCATACTCTTGTCTCTTCAACATAGTTTGGTGAAACCATGCATCTGGCTGAGAACAACTTGTCCACGCAACCCACCCCACTATGGTCTGTGGGTGAATTTACACTTTTTCATGATTTGCATGTATAAACATTGTTTTCTCCCTTGCTGCTTGTTTTAGTAATGAACTGTGTTAAAATGCATTGCTCTCTGCATCATAACCTTTATTGCTGTTCACTTCCTTCTGTGTGCTTGCCTCACCTGCTTTTTAGAAACAGCACAATTCAGGTTGATTTTCTTTGGCAATGGATTCCACGCATTGTGAACCTGCAAACTGGCACTACATAAGCGGCAAGTTTGCGTAAGTTATTACATTGTAGGGTTAGTGCGGGGCGCTATTAGGAGCAACCAGTGAAATTGGGTTGAAACCAGCACTGCATGTATGATGAAAAACGTGCAGTTTTAACCTTTACTTCTTTTTAACACTTATTGCTGATCTTCAAAAATTGAATCCGATCCAGTCCTGATCCGCCCTTGTAAAACCATGTTTTTTTTGCCTTATGAGGCAAAATGAACACAGCTTTTTGGCATTTCCAAAATTTAATAAGGCAGTGTCTGTTTGGCCATCCGGTGCAAAAGCATTGCTGGAGTTATTTTGCCATCAAGCGAAACCAATTGCTTGAATCAGTCAATCGACAAAGAAGGATGATTCGCTTGGATTGGTGCATAGTCTTTTTCACATTACCTAAAACACTAAAAACGTGAACCTAAAAACGCAAAACTTGAACCTAATCCTCAGCCTAAACCAAAACCTACACCCTAAACCAGCTATGTCCAACCTGGAGACTGCATGTGGCCTAGTCAAAGGTTTTGTGCGGCCCTGTAAGCTTTTCATTATTGTGTATATACAATACAAGGATACCTTGTCTTTATTTTGATAATCTCAAATTCAACATTTTTGTTGGGATGGTCTTTTCGTGCCTGTTTCTCACGTACTACGTGCTGGTAGATTTCCATGTGTCTACTGACACCTCGGTGCAAAGCTGATTTCTAGTTATTTGATTTCTGCTCGTGCGTTCCTCTGGACTAAACAGATTCCTAAATATATCATTCTGTTGTTCCAGTAGCACTAAGCTTGCCTATATCATCACAGTTTTGGAATGAGTGCCACACAGTTGTTAACATTGCAGTTAGTATTCAAATGATCTCAGTAGCTTTGAAAACATTGGTTTGCTACTATAAAATAAGTCATTCAATGTGCAGCCCTCACAAAGTCACGATATAATTTTTGGCCTAGTAAGGAATTTCACTTGGTCATAGCTGCCCTAAAAAATAACCCAAAACCCGAAACCTTTTGAAAAAGTACATAAAAAGTGCACCCATCACAGGTGTAATCTCTGCTAGCTAAGGCACAGCAAATGTTGAGATTAGTACCGCTGAACAATCGCACCTTGCTACTACATGTAGTAATACGAACTCAACCGGGCAGAGCTTTTGCCATTGATGGCAAAATATACACTACCATTTATCAAATCTGTAAAATGGGATGACAACTGAAATTTTTGATATGGTTGGAATAATGACATCAAAACAACAGACAATTTTTCAGTGTGATCCAGTCCTGATCTGCTAATTTTCAAAACAATTGTAGTCCGATCCAGTCCTGATTTGTGCTCATCTCTGCCATACGAGCCTCTGGCCTCTGTACCAAAGTCAATCCATCAGGCCTCCCATGCCCTGTCAAGCCAACGGGCCCCAAGGCAGAGGGGAGATAATGCAGGTTAATGGTTGTTTGCAAATAGAGTTGATTAGTGCTTCCGACCCGGGTTTCCCCGAACCGGAACCTGAGTTTTTGGCTATTTTCTACCACCCGAAACCCGTTTTTTTTCAACTACTTAATCCGGGTATTTTAAAAAACCTGGAATTGCCGTTGCATTCAAATATTAGTAATTCTGATAACACTGAAGTTGCAGATTGGGCCGTGTAACGGCCACATAGGCACGTTTGAACTTTCAACTATTTTCATGAGGCACGAGGTGCGGGTTTTACTCCGTAACCATCGTACGTTCGTTGTTGGTCCGTTTATATTTTCGTTCAATTAACCTATTTAGACAATTCTTGAGGTGATTTGGCACATACTAAGTGTCTACGCAAACTTTATTTTTTTAGCTAACCTAATTAAATAACTACCACGTGAGGTAGTTCTTTAAAGGTACGCCGTAGTTTCCTAGTTACTAGTTAAGTCATTTATAAGTTGTTACATGTTAGTTCATACGAAAGCTGTGATTCTTTGCGAAATCGATTTGTTCCATTTCAGTTTCCAATAATTTTCTACAAAATATTTGGCTTTCCTTTAGAAGCGACTTTAATAGATTTTTAATCATATGCATTCAGTTTAAAGACGTTAGTAATCAAAGAAAATGAGAAGCTTAGAGCCATTTCTTATAAAACAACACTCAACCGGCACTAAAGCGCAATTTGTGCTCTGTGAATCAAACGCAGGTGGTTCAAGCACCGAAAGTTTAATCAACCATTTGAAAAAGCACAGAATCCATGTAATCCTTGAGAGTGAAGACCACAAAACTATTCCGGAAGAGGAAGAGATCCAATCACAAATTGTGAAAAAGGAAATGAGTCGTATTGAGGCTACGAAGAAGAGGTCACATAACCTAAAAAATTGTTAAATGCCTTAATTACAATCAAGCCCAAATCACTGGAACCAGAGAGGGTTTTTTCAGCCACTGGACTATTTGTCACAAAACTCAGAAACAGACCGAATGATGAAAGTGTGCTTTGATTGTCATGCATTAGTACCTAACTTAATTAATAATTCGCTAACAAATTGTGTAGGGACCAACAGTAGTAATTTCACAATGATATTGAGTTTTATCACTCAAAATCGCAATGATTTCAAAACCCGAAAAAAAGCGGGTTTTCTTGGGTTTCTTTTCTCAGCTACCCGAAACCTGGGTTTCAAAATTTTGCCCCGAATCGGAAACACTAGAGTTAATGGCTGAATGTTTGCGGAAGCGACGTGCATTCTTAATGGAGGAGAGGCAATGGAACCCTAGTCTATCAACAAATTTACCACAGCGGCATTCTGTACTTTCAAAAATATAGGCTGTACAGTGAAATACCCAAACTTATGTACCATTTTTGAAAGCCTGATACTGAAACAAGTTATGTGACTTTAGATCTAACTTGAATTTAGTTACTAAGCTTTTTTTTGTTTTTAATCTTTGAGTTGGATTAAATATAATACCTTAATCCCACTGAAAATGTAGGATTTTAGATTTCAACAGGATTTGGAACTAGTAGCTGCCAGTTTTTGGATTTGGATTGGACTTTGAAATAAACTTGTTAGATTGGACTTGAAAACTTTGTTCGTCTCTGCCAGTTGGTGCCAGAAATTAATCAAGATTGTTACTTAGTCCAGACCATATGAACACTCCCAAAGGATAATGGTCTGAAGAAGCAATGTCTGCAAATGGCACAACTGCCCTGTATTTCCTCCACCCCAGCCATGTGCCACCATAAATGAAACCAAATATCTACATCTCCTCAAGGATGAGTTAGATATTCACATCGTAGTGCATGGTTGTAATGTTTTCATTCACAATGGTGCTACATGCCATACGTCAAACTATTTAAAATTTTTCTGCAAGAGAAAATGTTGATGCCCTGGGTTGGCCAGGAAACAGTTCAGATCTAAATCTAATAAAAATTCATTTCAAGTGATGAAAAACGAAGTAGCAGATCAGCATCCTACTATCAGCATTGAATCACTGCAGACAGCAATGACAATCGTGTGGACTCCAAAAATTATCTCAGAATACTGTTGCAATCATGTAGATACCTTATAAAATGGCTGCAGTGATTAAAAAAAGGTCATAAAAATTATTATTAAAAAGAATGTTTGTTTGTATTTCTTTGAAACCTTGTGTGTTGTGTGTGAGATATATATAGTTATTAATTAATAAATACACTGGTGATCAAGTGGAAATGATAGAAAAAAAACGAGTTATGAAGAGTCAAAGAAACTGCAACTACAGTGAAAAATCTTGAGTGGTCGTAAACTTTTGAGTGCGACTACAAGAGAACCAATGGAAGTCTTCACAGCAGCATGTCTCCACTATTCTGCACAGCTGCCCACATTATATGCTCATGTGCTGGTGCTACAAGTTTCCGATGTTTACTGATCTCTTCACAAGTAGCATGTCAGTTCTGATGCAAATTCTTCTTCAATGTCACAATCAACTTTGCACTTCAGAAGTCAATGGATGTACATGGAGGACTACATCGAACGCTTTTTATGTTATAGATATCCTAAGATTGGTTTGTCAACAATGCTACCTGTCGATGCTTGATAGAAACAATTTATATACACATGGAAATGTAGGTGTAGACATTCCTCAAACTTTTCATCTTTTCCTGTTAAAATCTCCACAACTGCAACACAATTGAATCTACTACTAGCAAATTTTTACAGAATGTTATACAACAATTTAAGTATCGTTTGTGCAGTTCAACACCATTGCCTTTTCTTATTGTTAGTAGTGGAACAAGTCATCTGCAATATAATCAGCTGTTTTATTGTTGCAGTAGGATTATGTTTAGAAATGTCTTGAATAATCTGCAGATTATGAAGATACTTAAAACTGGCCCACAAGGCTAGCATGATATGAAAACAGTGAAAATAAAAGCAACAGCAATGCATGACATGATGAAAAATATTGGAGCTTTTCATTTGTCTGCAAAAAACTGCAACCAAAAATGGGCCAAGCTGAACTTGCAGGTAAACCTCTTTTTTCTGCATTGTAGCTTACAGTGTATGGACTAGTGTAACCAAGTAATGTACTCGTTTAGACTGTTCCAAAGTTGCTTGTCTACTACTAGCAGGTTGTAGGACTGAAAATAAGTTCTGTTATGTGAAATGGGTTTCCTACTGAAAGTTTGATGGATTCAAACCCTTCACCTGTGTGGAGACTAGTTACTTGAATGCTACAGTGAGACCTCGCTTCTCCAAACTCTAAAAACATGAAATCCCTGCTATCCAACACAACTGGTAGAAACGGATTTCACCCTTTTATTCTGGAAACCTCACAGTCTGACTCTGACATGGAATTTCAGGAACAGATATCTCAAATCAATAGAAAAAAATGCTAAACTAGATTATGCCACTATGCCAGCTGTTACTTGTTAAATCACAATGGAAGTGTGAAAGTCAATTTTCTACATACAAGGAATGCAACAGTGGCATAACTTGCAGGACACAGTTTGTGCTAGAACCATCATCAGAATGTTTTCAATGGGGGGAATTTATGTTTGTTCAAAGGGCTTGACATTCTGAAATTTAATAAAAACCCATTGATTTATAGTGCTTAATAATACAATTTAAGGGGCTTGGGGTATGTATGGGAGGCTAAGCCCCAAACTCCCCCCAGTGGTGACAGGATTGGTTTGTGCAGTTTTTTTGTTTGATCTCATTCTAAATGCATACTAGCTTACGTATATCGATCGGATCTGCTAATAAACAAAAAAACTATGAGTTTCAATTAGTCATATGTTCTACATGTAGTCTACATATTTGCTCAACACTTTGGCGCCTGGCCGCTTTTGGGGGATTTTGAGAAAAAAACACCAAATCACACAAGGCTTTATGCAAGAATTTCTCCGGTCTGGTAAGTGCTACCGACTCGGTCAAAAAACGCAGCAAGTCTTGTAGTTTGCACTCGAAAAAAAATTTTTTTGTTGGGGGGTGTGGATTTTTTGTGAGTGACGTCATAAGTGTAGGACTTTCGGGCCACCTTGGCCCACTTCACCTGGCCCTGGGCTCGAACCGTTAGATGGTAGTATTTCGCTGAACTTTTTATTGGAAACTACGCTACAATCCGAGTCTTTTGATACTTTGGATGACCTGCTGAGGTTTCAGGTTGAAAAGTTATTATCTAAAAGAATAAAAATATTTGACTAATCAGATAATTAATTAATTTGTTTATTTTAGATCATAACTGTTGAACCAGAAATGCTAGAAAGTCGATCAAAGGCTCAAAAAACACGGACTCGAGCCTAGTTTCCAATCAAAACTTCAGCAAAATACTTTGGCATGGCGGTTGGGCCCTAGGCCAGGTAACATGAGCCAAAATGGCCCAAAAACTACTTCACTTATGACGTCACTCATTAAAAATCCGCAACCCCCAACCAAAAAATTTTTTCAAGTGCAGGCTAGAGGACTGGCCAATCTGTTTGAGCCCTTGAACAGCTCTCTAACGCAATCGGCGGAAGAGCTATGGTAATGCAACTGAAAACTGCTGGTTTTAGACTGAAATCTAGGTGCGATATATTCGTAGACCGGCTCTCAAAGTGTTAAGTCGACAGTTCGTCTAACTCCATAGTTTTCTTCTGTTCCCCTTGGAGCATTCGCTTAAGCAAGTTCTACTATACTGCACATGGTCACTTATGTTTACATAGTTGGCATTTGCTCTGGAAAGAATTTACTATCTATACTTTCGATTCCGATTATCCAGATACCTTGCTAAACTGACATTATTTGACGAAACAAAGTAGTCAAGATAAACACGGTCTGACTGTATTAGTGCAATGATAAATGCAATATTTCAACATTAAATAAATTAATTTGACCAACTTAGTGCCTCCTAAAACCTGTATTGTCTAATTAACTTAATTGCATAGTTAAAAAGGTTTAATGCTGTAATCTTTGAAAGTTTCTTGCTGACAAACTGTCTGCAGGACCTGTCTGATTTTACTCCATATACACAACTTACAGGTGTTTCTGCATGACAGCATCTACAGCAAATACAAAAATTTTCTAAATAATCATGTTCAAACTCCAAAATGGCATAACCGTGCCTGTAAATATCTACCAAATGAGTTGTTCCGTACCATATTTAACCAATTGCATTCGTTTTTGCGACAACAAATCCAAAAGAGGTAATAGCTATTTGAAGACCAATAAAAGCTCTAGGTTTTCTGTAGGCTTTTGAGGAATCCGCCGACTGGTCTCTGCTTTCATCTTTTTGTGATGATTCAAACTTGTGCATATCTGTATTCAAGTAACTTCACTACACAGGTGAAAAAGCAAGGAATNAATCGCAAATTTTTAACAGGAAATTCAAATATATTTGAATAAGATGATAGGGCTGATGATGCGTAGTGTTACATGAAATCGATTTCCTATTAAAAATTTGCGATTGATTCCTTGCTTCTTGCACCTGTGGAGTGAAGTTACTTGAGGTATTTGAAGAATATCATCAACAGATGATGCAAAATAAAACAAATAGGCACTCAGGCATCAAAACACAGATGAATTATATTCGTTAAATGACTTATGTAGTTGTGTGGGAAGTGAAAGAATGCAACAAATTATTTTCGCAATTGTGCTCAGATTTGCAAAGACCTAGGCGTGCAAATAAAGAGTAAACTCTGCTGAAATGAAGTTGCACCAGACTTTTTGCAGTCTTTACACTTCAAACAAGTTGTGGTTTAGAGCAGGCTACGCAGTAACAATAAAAGTTGGACAAATGTTGTGCACCTGTACATGCTTAATAATTCTGCACATTGCATATATATAGTATGTCAAAATTATTGATACTTCAATTTAAAATGGTTTTCTTCAAAATAGGAAAAAAATTGTTGCCAGTGAACTAAATTAAGATAGTATATATTTTGCATCTTTTCAATATTGTTAAGAAAAGCCAATTTTAATTACGGTCTTGTGTGATGTTGGTTGAAATTTTAAGAAACATGTAATCTTAATTTATACATTCAAAACCAGTACCCTAGGAATGTATGCTTTTATTACTGGTAGTGTTCATGTAGGTGTTGACTTCATGACTTTTTTTGTCCATTGAAAGCTCTAGGTTTGCTGCAAGCTTTCGAGGAATCAGCTGACTGGGCACTGTTTTCTTTTTTTGCGATGATTCAAACTTGCACATATCTGTATTTAAGTGCTGTATTTATTAAGTTGTAAGCTGCGGCTTAAAAATTTGTTGTTCATCATTTCATGTAGCTTATAATCAAGGGCGGCTTACATTTTTTATTTCTTTACTCTATCGAAAGGTACACATGACAGTAAGTTTTTCCTTGGCTATGTTTTGTCGACAACGCTCTCTTTTCACATTCTATTATCTTCAGTATTGTGTGCAAGTCCATCACAGGAGGGATTATGATGAACAGAAGGCAGTTGTAGTGGTGTAAACATCATTGCCAGGGTTGCCGATTACAGTAAACAGAGACGATGCCAGTACGTGAAAGTACAGGGTGACCCAAAAAGATGCGTACCCATATTTTGTTCGATAAAAAACCCATTTTTTAACGAATGTCTTTTCTGTTGCAGGACGTGATA
>JGI24022J15233_10007410_pt1 | contig 12084 bp, 9 predicted proteins | sample Ectturendosymbi2_FD_15233 | JGI IMG/M metagenome (IMG submission 15233)
GGGNCAGGCAAAGTGGGCCAAGGTGGCCTAAAAGTCCTCCACTTATGACGTCACTCACAAAAAACCCGCACCCCCCAAGCAAAAATTTTTTTTCGAGTGCAGACTAGAAGACTTGCTGCGTTTTTTGAGACTTTTACTGGGTCTGCAGAGCATACCAGACCGGAGAAATTCCCACGCAAAGCCACGTGCGTTTAGGCGTCTTTTTTGCGAAAATCCCCGAATCTTAGCGGACGCCAAAGAGTTAATTTATGGAAATATAGTAATCAATGAACTCTCGCTAAGACAAAGAGCTGTCAGTAACTTCCGGGACAAAAGTGACCTAGCCCGGGACGCGAGACATCAATTCCGGGACGGTTGGCAACCCTAGTGCCATCTACCTAGCAGTTGACCTTGCATAGCCATTGCCGGCTACCTAAACACTTCCATAAATATTTGGTTAGCATAAAAGTTAACACACGACAGTGCTGAGTCGTCAACACAGCTTACTGGCCTGCAATATCATATGAATAAGTTTCAAAGACCCTAAAATCAAAATCACAGACCAAGTGAATGCCACCTCGGAGCAGTAATTGGGATAGAATCATTCAGGGAACAGCACATTAAAAACACTTGAGGGTTGGTTAGAAAAGACCGTCAGTTGCTATCAAATTACGCACAAGATAATCCTCAAGCAGCATACTCGGCATTCACCAAAGGATTATGCTCCAGATGGACCCATTTCCAAAGAACAGTACCAGACATGAGTGATTATTTGAACCACTGGATAATGCCATCAGAGATCAATTGATTCCCGCTCTGATAGGGCGAATGAGAGGTAAGTAATGAAGGAAGATAACTACCAGATCTTCCTTTCAGGCATGGTGGGCTAGATCTGACAAATCCTTAACTGCCAAGACAGAATGCGATTTCTCCACTCTGATCACTGCTAAACTGACACACAAAATATACAATCAAAAACTCGCTCTTGAATACAACCCCTCAGTCCAGCAATATACCAGAAACACAAAAACAAAATATGACAAAAAAAGAACACAAAATTCTGAAATAGCTGTAATGAACTATTAGAGGGACTGACTCCCTAGTCACAACAACTTATAAAAGAAGCATCTTCTTAGCTGTCAGCTTTGCCAATCAAAGCAATTGGATATGCACTAAACAAACAAGAATTAACAGATGCCATCTGCATGAGACATGGAAGGTGAAAGGCATACCCAGCCACTGTGTTTGTGGTGAGACATACTCTGTGGATCACAGCCTCATATGTAAACTGGGTGCTTATACTTCAACTCAGTGAGATACTCTGAGGCACAGATAATGAGAGAGGTCTGTAGAGATGTTCAGACCGAACCCACACTTTTTCCAATCAACGAAAATGATTTTGAAAGAAAGTCAACACTGCTGACAATGCAAGGTTGGATATCTTTGCAAGAGGACTGTGGAATAGCTCTGAGAAACTGTTCTTTGACATATGGATCACACACCCTATGTCACAGTTCATTCTGGGGAAGTCCCTTGCAGAGGTCTACCAACAACATGAAAAAGAGAAGAATAAGTACAACCAAAGAGTGATTGACATAGAGAAGTCTTCATTCAATCCCCTTGTCTTTACAAGTGGTGGGATGGCACCAGAATACACTAGAGTCAACAAAATTTTGGCTAAAAAAATAGCTAAAAAAAGTAAGGAGCCATATGCAACTGTCATGACCTATGTAAGAACAAAGCTCAGATTTGCCTTTTTGAGGAGCACCCTTGCTGCACTATAAGGATGTTGAAGCAAACAAAGTGATGTTAACCTCCAGGAACTCATACACATTGCCTTCAGTTTAATTTCTAGGCCCACAATTCTGTAAACCTGAATTATGGTGTCAATGAAATGATGCCAATCATACTGGTGTGATAGGTGGATATACATCACAAGTGAAGACATTATGAATGAAAGAAATATTTATCCTTTCTAGAACTAAATACTCTGCTCATCAACTTAACTTATTTTGTGTATCATGTACCCTGCACACATTGGATTACTCCTTGCTGCTAAACTTACTGCAATCTGTTTATACTCTTGTCTCTTCAACATCATTTGGTGACTCCATGTGTCTGGTGGGACATACTTTCATTCATGGTACTCACTCCATTATGGTCCGTGGGTAATTGTGTTACTTCTTTATGATTCATTTGTATAAACATTGTTTTCTGCCCCTGCTACTTGCTATGTAATGAAATGTTGTGTTTTAATGCATTGCTCTCTGCCTCATAACCCTTATTGTTGCTCACTTCCTTCACCTATGTGCTTGCTTCACCTGCTCAGTGCTCATCTATACATGCCTTAACTCTTCATCCATTGCTTGCCCACCACTATCTGTGTTACAGTGATGTCTATTATGTATGTACTGTAAAACAATTTTGTTATGTACTTCTTGTATATTTTTTGCCCTTCACAATGTTTTTGTTTATTAACCCTTTCAAGACTATTGGGTTATTTTTCTTGACTGTTGGGTGTCTTCTGTACTTATGCCCAAATTTTGCATTCAAATAACATTGGGATGGGGTAACCCAGTCTTTTGAGCATTGTTGTTGTTGCTACCAATATATGTTTGTCTGCCAAACTCCATTACAGTTGACTGCACATTACCTGCTACATTCATTGTGGACCCCATGGTTCAGATGTTTGGCAAAACGGAGTTAATTTTATAACTTTTTGGGGTAAAATTGTCATGTTAATTTCTATTGTGGCAGTGGAAGTCTTCGTTGTTTGCGCTGAAAGCCAGTAAGGTTTTTATACAATTTTTGTGATTACGCTCGCATGACTTACATGTTTTGTTGTAGTTTGGGATATGTTTGACTCTACAGTATTTCACATTGGGCTAAATTGGTCTCAAAACTACAGGTTGCACTGCATCAGAAAATTGTTATTTTGATAATGCACAGTAATGTTTCAAATGAAATGCACAGTAATGTTTTAAGTGAAATGCCCAGAAAGATGAGGAACATAATAATTGCAACTGAAATACAACCTGAAGTTGTTTTGAGTGACTCTGATGAACATATCAGTCATAAGAGCAGTGAATATTGCTGAACATCATCAGATCGTTAGAGTGAAATAAGCTTGATAGACTCAAATAAAACCTTAGTGATATAGGGTTATAACAAATTACCCCCTATACACATGTACTCGTCAACAATGAACACAATGGTCAACACATCCATATGAAATGCAATTTCTAAGGGCAGTTTCAAACTTCTGTTTTCAAAGTTTCATTTCAACGACTCCCACATGCCACTAGCTGCTTCAAAATTTTACTATGGAGAAAAAGTAGAAGTAGTGAACTGCCGCATACAAACATTAATTGTAGTATGATCGCAGTTGGCAGACGATCAAATGTTGCACGTGCAGCAGCACACACGGAAGACTACTTGCCAGTGAAAAGGAAAAGATGTGTGTGCTTGATATGCCGCAAGGAAAATAGAAAAAAGAAGTGGATATTGTGCCAAAATCCCAATGTGGTCTTGTGCATAAACTATGTTACCGTAAATCACATGTAACTAGATGAAACAAATCAGCTTTGCTGTCAAATAAAAACTTTTTTGTTTCTAAAAATTGTTTGGTAACATTAAACGATGTTTGTGCAATGAAGATGGAAGGGATATTTTTGTCCCAGTGGTTGGTAGTGTTGGACAAACACATCCCATTTCCGGTTTACATATATTAGGCAATGAAACATGAAACAAAGACATAGGCTATGTTAGATTTTGTTTATAAAAATAAAGCTTTACCTATGAAAAACGGGTTCCAAATCAAATTGTTTAAATTCAGTCTTGAAATTGGTTAATATGAAAGGCAGTGGCTATAGGTCCACCTGTGGACTTTCATATCTGAAACCTTATTCATCCGCCACCTGTGATGTGACAGTAACACATGTCAAGAGTGTAGTAGGCTTGGTAGAAACATACTAAACGTAAAACCTAAACCTTAAACCTAAACCTAACCCCTAAACCTAAGCCCAAACGTAAACTGTAAACCTTAACTATAAATCTGAAGAGAAAAATTTAGAAACGTTTGAAAAAAATGAAGAAAAAGTGGTCCCATGAATTGAAACGTACAACCACTGCTACAAAAACAGAACTTGCTAAGGTGAGAACACAACTGAAAACCATTGGCACATTAGAATTAAATGCTTTTGTTATGCTACCATGACGGTTCCTCTTGGGTGACAAACTCAGCATTTTATTCGAATCGTGTCATGCAAGGCAGATGCATAGCCACTTCCAATATGAAAACCGCTGAAATAATGAGCTTTTTGCAATGGTACTTTCGATTACTTAGCTTCACACGCTTTGCGAATCACAATATCATTGCCTGTGACTGGTCATCATTTTTTTGTTGTTATTTATACTCTGATGTGTAACAAACCCTACTATGTACAAAAAAATTGTCAATTTTTACCTGAGTACCAAATTCGTAATTGTTGTTAAAAAAACGTCTAGGCTACTTGTTACCATGCACTGACAACGAATTTATGCATGAAACCTGTCGGAAATAAATATTTGGGAAGCTAAATGCAATGAAAATGTTACCTGAAGCTCAAGCTGATACAAATTGCGTGCACCTACCTCCACCAACTATGCACAGCTAAAATAACATGGCAGCAACAATGCTCATAAGATTAACAACTGCTGAGTCTTTACGGCTGGTAACTGGTCATCTGCGGACAGCTAGTAACAACGAACAATTTTATGACAGAGGTTGGCAAAGACCAGAGTGCCGGAGTCGACTCTGGCAAGATTCTCTGCGCGTTTCTTTCAGATCTGAAGTCAAAAATTTATGAAAAAGCAGACCTGGATCCAGAGTAACTTTTTATTTTCAGCAGTAGCAGGAATCTTCATGGTTTATGGCCTATGCGTATAATTTCTTAAGTTTAACACATTGCTGAATTTTCGTGAGATCGATTAGGGCAGGGGTTTTCAACCTTTTTATAATGCGATCTAGTACTACCTGGGCTACCCGTATTATCAATATGTACCATTTCTTCCAGCACAACTAATTTGATCTAATCTTAGTTTGTTCAGAATAATATGCATTACAATAATAACAAAAGACCACAACTAAATTCAATGAAACTTTTGCTTTTGTTTACCTTCCACCAATTAGTCGATGTGTTGTGTAAATTTGCTAACAGCACATCGCAAGTCACAATGTTGAGATACAATAGGAACAGTAGGCTACAGGAAAGTTTATTTAGTTAGAAACAAAACCCAATACATAAACTAGAAAGCTTTGAATCCAAGTTTTTGTGAAAAAATGGTTAAGTTGCTCACGTACCACTTTGAAGACCTCCGTGTACAGTGGTACGTGTACCACAGGTTAGGAACCCCTGGATTACGGTAGTATTAGGATTCTAACCCTTATTCCCTAAACCATATCCCTACACCCTAACCCTATATCTAATCCCTAAAACCATTCCTCAACACGTAACTCCTAATACTAAACCTAATAACACCTATCCCTTAAACCCCCACACCCTAAACCCTACCCCTGTTTTCAAATTTCAACTCCAGATGTGTGTCTGAAGGAAATACGCAGAAAACGGATCCTTGTCCACTTCTGTCATAAATTACTAGCCGTCTACAGGCGACTAGTTACCAGCCGTGATGAATTTGCGGTTCTCACAAGCGTTGTTATTGCCATGTTGTTATAGCTGTGCATGGTTGGTGGAAGTAGGTGATAGGTCTAGCACAGGGGTGGGCAAACATTTTCTACGGAGGGCCACATTGAAGATTTTATTGCTACCGAGGGCTGCATGCTGGTATTACATATATTATACCTCTAATCGCTTTGAAAATTTAAAAAAGTTTTACATGAGCTACCATAAAATTAAGGTAGCAATAGTCACTTCCGGGTGAGTAAAAATGTGGTTTCAAATGAAACGTGTGGAAAAAATCTTGATAATTCTAACCTAATCGATAAAATTACTTTAACGTAGACTCCAAATATGTACTATCTATGTACGTGTGACTGCCCTGCAGGCCACACAAAATGCCCTCACGGGCCGCATGTGGCCTGCGGGCTGTAGTTTGCCCACCTCTGGTCTAGCATGTGACCTTCGATAATGAAGTTTGCGGCCATCCACATGTGATTAAAAATATAAGATTTCGCAGCCATGCTGGCAAACGTAAGGCAAGAAAATTAGGCAAGAAACTCAGTCAACATGATGCGTAACAATCTGGATGGTGATGTCACAAAGAGTTATAGAATGAATACACAATTCATGTTTGAATGTGTTCTGTGTTGGTTGGCACTTGGCCGTATCTCATAAATATAACTCAAACTAACTCATTGGTGGCCGTACTTCATAAACAAAAAGTATGCGGCTGACAATAGAAAAAGGTTGTACACCCCTGGTCTAGCTTGTATCATGACATTTTCATTGCAAGTAACTTCATAAATACTTCATGTCCGACAGGTTTCATGCATCAATTTTTTGTTAGTTTGGTAATGAGTGCACCAACATGTTCATTATCATTATGGTAGTGTTTATTTTACCGCCAATATTCTGGCGGCAACAGATCGGCTAGAGCTATTGTGCTACCAGTCGAACATTTGGTCTCATGGCATGACGTAATTTGAATAAAAACATCAGTTTTTCATGCAATTGGCGTGCTACTCGTAGCGTATTGGTTATGCTTCAAGTCTGATATGCCATTGCTTTTCTATTCGACTCTCACCTTGGCGATTTCCTTTTTTCATAACTTTTTTAACTTTTGCCATGGGTGTTAGGTTGAGGCTTTGGTTAACGTTTGCGTTACGCTTAGCGTTCGGTAGGGGTTAGCATCAAGGATTAGCATTAGGGTTAGCCCTAGGCTTAGCGTTAGAGTTTGGCTTAGGGGTTACTATTTTAAGGATTAGGGTGAGTGCTAAGGGTTAGCATTATAAGGGTTAATGTTAGCATTAAGGGTTTGTTTTAGGGTTAGGCAATAAGATTGAGGGTTAGGTTTAGCTTTAGGGTTTATTATCTTTTGTGTTACTTCGTTTTTGCCAGGCCTGTTGGTGTTGCTGCAGGTATCTTCATCTTGGCAGTAGAATAGGCACTGCCTATCATTATGGAAGTGACTACAAATGGGATACGCCCGACTTGACGCAATTGAAATGGGTCTGTTTGTCATTCAAATGGCGTTGGTCTCATGGTGTAGCAGTTATGCGTCACGACTGCTATGCTAATGGTTTTTAGTTCAATTCTCACATAAGCAACTTTACTTTTTTTCCTTGCTTTTTTTCAGGCTTACGTGTTATCTTTACAAGTTAGTGTTAGCATTAGGTTAGGGCTAGGTTAGCATTAGCTTAGGGTTAGGTTAAGGATAGTTTAGCATTAGGTTAGCCTTACCTTAGGATTATGTTAGCATTAGGTTAAGACTAAGGTTAGGGTTAGCTTAGAGCTACGGTTAGGGTTTATCTTTTACGTTTACTTTGTTTCTACCAAACCTACTTCACTCTCATCAACCGTGCGTTACTGTTGTTACATCACAGGTGGCGTATCTATGAATAAGTTTTCAAATTTCAAGATCCACAGTCGTATTGTTGCAATCTCTCTGGTGGCATTGCGTTGAATGTGTGATTCACCACGAACGGGATGTGCCCGAAGAACAACAATATACATGTCACGAACAAGCAATAATGAATAATAGAGTGATTGTGGCGTGGAAGCTTTGCTAATATTAACTTGTGAACGATTGAGCTTGATGACTAGCGTACGCGGAAAGGGATCGCGGCGCATGAACTCTATTGTTGCTTGCTGCCACAGTGGGAAGCTTTGCACACATGCCACTTGGGCTTTTCCGATCGCAACAGATCTATAGGCACTGCCTATCATTATCCTCCAATTTGGTGTTCAGCTAAAAATTGACCAAAAAATATAAGCCTGGAACCCACAGTAAAAGTAAAAGAGACAATAAACTCAAAACCATCCAACGCTTGGAACTGTAGTAGTACAGTAGTACTGCATTTGCATGGTGATAATCATAATGAAGTTGAACATCAACATCAGTCTCAGAAGCAGAACAATCAACACAGACCTATCTAGTATCTGCGACCTACAGGTCAGTAAGCAGCCTACTGTACATTGAGTCACGGAAACACAACAAACTTTACTAAGTCAAATCAAACGATGTTCACGGTCGGTGAGGACCAGTGCCATATGATATTAATAATATTAATAATTGGCAAACTGCTGTAATCACATCCTCACGGCTTAAAATATTATCATTTATATAAAGATATATTTATGCTATGAAGATACCAGAGTAGATGTAGAATCACTTCGGCTAAACTCACCTTTTAGACTTCCAGGACGCTTGTAATGCAGCAACACAAATGGAAAACAAAAACAAACTACTGTATAGGCTACGTCTAATTCACACTAACCACCCAACACACTTGCGAAACAAAAGCGAAAAATTCGCTGTCATGCAGGATTCGATGTTCACCAGTACTTCACACCAAAATATTCAGAACGATATTTGTAGCACAAAACTGGGACAAACCAAACAACTTCATTAAAAATAAAAAGATAAATCTATTCATGCTTGCTTCGGAACGTTTCGGATCGTTCTTCAACCAACTGTTGATCTACCTACTCCTGAAAGAAGTTCCAAGTCCAGGCAAATCACGTAGGACAGTCATAAGGGTGGTCGGTGTCAAGCAAAATTTTTGACTCGCAAAATTTTTGACTTCACGCCATGTGCGCATGCACAGCACAGAATAATATTCTACATATCAAATACGCTGAGACAATTGATGATTAGTGATTAGGGTTACGTATTTAGGTAGCTGTGTCGTGTTAGAGTTTATGTTGGGGTTAGAAAAAGAAATATAATTGATGTCTAAAACTAAATCCAATGTATTCCAGTGGTTGTAGCCATTCCCGCACTGTAACTTCAGGGTATCTGACATCTTACCAAAATGTTTTAATTTACAAAACACACATCAAAAAAGCAATGGCCATGCTTTATTCCTTCAATCTGGGAACCAAAATAACTGATAAACAATAACAGGTCAGAAATTTCGCTTGACACCGGACTGCAAAATGCATAAAAAAATTAGGACCAGGACCTGATTTGGGCTGAGTTAATGGAAAAGAATTGCCTAATTTTTGACATCAAACAGCTGTATTTTTTGGACTTTGTTTAGACTTGGATTTTGAATTTCTCAAACTTTTTGGACTTTGGATGATCTTGGACTTAGTTTTAAAAACCCAAGACTGGATCTGGATCGCAAAAAATGACAGTTCGCTCATCTCTATTGTCAGTTACTTTGCTTTTCAGAATAAACGAATAAAGCAGATAAATTAGATCTTCTGGCGATATTTTTTATTTAGTTTTAGACATCAATTATATTATTTTTTTATTCATTTTTTCTATTTAATAATAAATATTGAAAAACCACCAGAAGATCTAATTTATCTGCTTGATTTGAAACCTGGAGGCAAACGCTACGAAATAACAACATGAGTAGCAAAAAGAACAGCATTCTTAAAGGAATTAAGTTTGGCGATTACCTTTTTGATGCGTGTTGTGTAAATTAAAACTTTTTAGATAGATGTCAAATATCCACAACAAACTACAGTACGGGAATAACTATTACCACTGAAAAATGTTGTACTTAGTCTTAGACCTCAATTATTATTTCCTTTACGAACCTAGCCTGAACGCTAACCCGACACACTTACCGAAACACCAAACCCTAAGACCTAACCATCAGTTTTCTCAGCGTATTTGATATGTAAAATATTATTCTGTGCATGCAAACATAGCATGAAGTCAGAAATTTTGCAAGTTAGAAATTTCGCTTGACACCTGAACGAGATCCAAAAAATTAAGAATCCTGCAGGGTTGACTCCGGCTCTGTGGCCACCTCTGATTACCTACACTCAAAGTCTCACTAATTCCACTCAATTCCAGACAAATGAAAATCGATATATTCATTGATATTCTACCTTCAAAATAGGTAAGTGGTTTTACTGCAATGGAAATATAACTTTGCAAATGAGACAGTTTTGCGCATTTATACAGCGTTTTGCTAATATTCAGTGATATGGCCGATTCATAAGTGTCGAAAAACGAGTCGAGTCATCAGCCCTTAGAGTCAGAGTCATCTAAAATTTATCAAGTGTAGTGAGAGTTGAGTGTTGTTTGTTCGAGTCGAGTCAGAGTCAAGTCACAAAATCTGTCGAGTCACTTCGAGTCATTGGTTTGAAGCTCGAGTCAAATGAATTTCAACATTTTCTCTGGGTTTTTCTTTTCTGACACAAAGTGGTGAACGATGAACTGCAAAACAGCGCCCAACAATAGAGCGACAAAATGGCACCCAACATTGGTATGCAATTCTTTCACTACCTTTGTCACCAGCTTCCTTAGTTCCAAGTAATAGGCATAAGTATTTGGTGAAAGCATTTTTATATTTCATTTTACTCCTCTTATTCACTCTCAATCAATTCCACAATCCTAGCCAAACCCTGCTGCAAAAAATGTCTCCTTGTTTTTTACATGTCACAAAAACAACCAGAGACGAACATGGACCTGAATCTAAATCCTACAGGTGTTTAGCATTTTTATGGATGTGGATTGGATTTTCATTTTATAACTTGTGCTTAACAGGATTTGGATTAAATCTGGATTTGATAATATTGTTTCAAACAACTTTCAGTTAAGTTTCTGGACTGCAGATTACTTCAGTGAAAAGTTTGATTGAGTGGAGTTTCTCAAATCTCTCAGGATTGTACAGTGTTTGTTATATAATAATAATAATAATAATTTATTACAAACTCGTGGTCCATTTCGGAGACGCAATCACATAACACAAGAGCACAAAAAACGGTTAGCCATAACGCTTGCAGAATAGGTGTTTGCACATGACAAACAGTGAAAGTCACTTCACAAGAAGCTGACAACAGTCACTTTACAAGCTGACATCACACGTCACGCTCCTGAGGCGGCTTGCTGACTCCGGTTGGGGCGCTGGAGCAAAAAATCTGCAAATATCCACCCTAGCCTTGGTGCACTCAACTGCAGAGCACTGCGCGCCTGTCTGGTGTCGCAGTGCTCATACCTGCCTCATCGACCTCGCCATCAATGACGCCTTGCAAATTGTGACTGGATGCCTGCGTCCTACACCAGCGGACAAATTTCCAATCCTCGCAGGCATCCAACCTGCTGAGCTTTGTCGCAATGGAGCCACACTGTCTCTAGCACGCCGTGCCATGGAGCCTGGACATCTGCTCCACTCAGCGCTCACCCGTCCATCGAGTGTGTTACACAAGATGCAGCCCCTAAGGGTGACATAACAATGTGCTTTTGATCCAGTAGAATCATTCATGCCTGGGTTCTCATTACTGAATCAGGGACCGTTCTCGCAGAAACTAAGCTGTTAAACAGCCCTCATTAATTGCCCTAATATAAACGAATTCTCAATGGTTCCCTACTATAAAATACACACACTAGTAAATCACATAATTTGTGGTTCCATAGTTTTTCTTTATCGCAATAAATATATTCAATTGACATAAACTGGTATCAATATGCGATGTATCATAGTATTCAAACACTTCTCGACATGTTACAACGCTCGCATGATACTCAATTATTAATTCTATTCTCTTAATATTTGCAGTGAAATGATCTACAATCTTTTCGAATTGCGTTACGTATTTATAAGCATAAGACTGAAGCGTTAGTATTTAAGTGACCATCACTTGTAAAATTTACTCCATTGTTTTAGCATGCAGGTTGTTACAAGATTCAATCAAAGTTGAGACTTTATAAAATATACGTCTATCTGTTTGACTGGTAATTGCTGAACTGATAGTGTCACATTCATGCTTTGCCGCGATTAGCTTGAATCTCGATGTGCGCGGAACAAAGCTTGTGGGATTCAAGGCGGAAATTTATCATTAATCAGATTCTCAAAGCTACTGTTTTTAGTCAGCCGCTAGCAACTGTGCTTGATATGTCAATAATTCGATAAAGCACGAATGTAACTAGCTCACGAATACAGCACAAGCCTAAGCAACTAGTCATGACGAGGCTACCCTGATA
>JGI24022J15233_10007413_pt1 | contig 12082 bp, 9 predicted proteins | sample Ectturendosymbi2_FD_15233 | JGI IMG/M metagenome (IMG submission 15233)
GGTTGGTTGCGGGTCATCTGCATTTTGAAGTAGGCTTGCAGTTTTGCTTCATGGAAGATTTTAACATAGGTTACATATTTAAATATTTTGTCAAAATAAAATTGACTCTACGACATTGAAACAAATGACAACAGATGAGAGGTTGAATTCGTGGAAGCAAAAATCTTATGCAAACACAGCGCAAAATTGTGTGAAGTGTTCACACTTAAACTTGTCTTCTTTTCTTTGTCCACAAAATTGTTCTACGTTATTTGTCCGTCGTGCAAGTACTTTTATCATTTGCCCCTCCACACAACTTCATTGTGTTTTGACTCTTTGCGACCATAAATAGGTAGAAATCCACTACTTCAAAGTTCAGGTTCATAAATCTAAAGGACGCTAAAGTTGCCCTGCAGCTTAACTAGGCAAGACAAAATTGTGAATGCCATCCAGCAAACTGCTTCTATTTCATCAATCAGCTATCAACCATGCGCATCATATTGCGTTTGATAGGTGTTTCTGAATCTGTGACATGGTGAAGTTGTAAAATCTTTGTACATTACACTTTTAATCCATAGAGAACTGTTTGCATTTCCAAGTCTATGCATTAAGAAGAACTATAAAATTAGGCTATGGAGGAACTTTGGGCGGATGCATGGTTTGCTTTCTTGTGAATTTTTTTTTTTTGTATTGCGTCATAAAGCGAATAGCTGATCGTGCGCCCAAACGTTTCCATTACATGAGAACGCGTCTGCGCGTGTGGTTACCGAAAGCGAGAAAGGTAAGCAGTTCATGTTAATAGCTTTCTCCAAGTTAGCTGTTCTTCGAACGAAAGTGCCGTTCAACACGAGTGAAGTAATTGCATTGTAGGTGCAATTCGCTTGTAATTTCGGCTTGATTGACGTAAATTTGCACTTGCACTCGTAGCTTAGATCCCCATTGCAGAGCTTCCTTTACAATTTCTACCTTGATTACGACTTTTGGCTTAATTACAAGTGGTAGCGGTACACTATNCTTAATATCCACCACCGCAGCAAGCTATTAGTCATAAACATGGACGTAGCTAGGGGACACATGAGCCACGCTCCTCTNATAATAGAAACTGCTGATACATACATATTAACTTCAGTTATAACTCTAAAGAAATATACATGCATACAACGTCTATTATTCATATAGTTACTTTGCTAAAATAGCTTCTACAAAACTTACAGTGCAATGCAGTAGGCATTAATGGGTTAAGTGTATACCGCATGACTTCGTGGGTTTAAAAACTTCAGATCTTACCCACTGCTCATAAACTGGGGGGAAGATGTGGAATAGCTTACACCTGTCCGTTTTTACGTCTGATAGCGCTTCGAGATGTTGCACAACCGCTTCAAATTTATTGGAAGTGATCACGTGCTCTCCACATCATAATACAAGGTACCGAACCAGCTCTCAAAGCTCGCCATCCTCATTGGAGTTGCCCTACAGATTACTGGCAACGTTTAGTGACGTGTGTGACATGTAACTGTCGTCACGTCCTTATCCACAGATTTCGATCATTTGTTCAAACTATTCGAAACTAGCGTAGTTACAAGCTGCTACCGAAACCTTATCCCAAACTAGCTTCACCACCACAAAAATCTGTTCCGGAATTGTTTATATCGGAATTGTTTTTACATAGAATACGTATAAATTAAGGACAACAGGTGATTTTAAAATACCTTAGATTTCTGTTTTTGTTTTTTTTNTTTGCCTGANGTATGCCTTTGTTTGCAAATTTGATTCGTCTCGATTATTGCGATNGACGTCTTGATACATTTGACACTGTTGTTCAAGTAAGTTGATACTTTGCCAATTGAAACCACGGAAAAAATTTTAATATCGTAACTAACTATAAAGTTTGTGGCGGTTGCAGAACTTTGGACAATTCTATAAAGAGAAGGCAGACAAACTGAAAAGCGAACAGATTATGACGATACGGTCGAGCGATCTTTGCCTCTACGTGGGGCTGCAGGAAGAAGGTGGAGTTCGAAAGTCGGATCGCAGGGTGAAATTTTGCGAAATACCTACATAGGGATTTTGTAGTATTTTTTGAAAAAGAAAGCTCAAAAAACGTGCATTGAAGATTTGAACGTGCATGCAATTATTCTCCTGAAATCGTGTTTGCCTCTTGTGCTACATTTATTATTCACTTATTCCATCAGGAAATTGATTCTGATGAAGGATGATTATGAATATATTATGCAGCAAATTGAGCAAAGTAATTAAAAGTAAATCTGTCATCGCCTTAAAACAGTGAAATTTGAAACATTATGGACTTTGTCCTATGCACAAGTTGGGTTAAAACCTTATCACAACAACGGCATTTTCAGATTAAAATGCTGGGTACGGATCGACTCAAAACATCCACAGCAGTTGTGCTGAGCTGTGAGAAAGGCGCGGTTCTTTCTCATTTCAACGCTTCGTCTGCGACACACTCAGTAGTTTCGATGATGGATGCCATACGGAAGATCATGATAGGAAGGCTCTCTTTTCCGAACCGCGAAAGTATTGTTTGGCTAGCGGCCTTTTGCTTTCTGTCTAAGTTTGCTGGAGAACGACTCCTTGATATAAAACCACCAACCAGCAGATATATTTGTCAGAATCGATACTCCTGTTGCAGATTTGTAGCTAAAAATGTTAGAGATAAGGTGTGTGAATTTGCACTTCTCGCTACACTAACCAACTATAATTTAATCCATGTAGAGTAATTTGAAAGTGAATGCTTTTTGTATAAAATACAAAACTGTACAAAAACACGTGTTTTCTGCGTCTGGCCATGCTTAGGTCTAAACGCAAGAACAAATTTTATTTAGTGCACTTGCGTACAGTTCTGTAATCTATAATCACGTCTTCAGCACTGAACTCGTCTTCAAGATTTGATAAAATGACTTTTATCATGTGACGTTTTGCCAACTCAGTCTGTTTTGAGGTGCGTGCTTGGTACAGTTGGTCCTCAGGAACAATGTTCCAGTCAAGCGGAAGTTAAACGTAATAGTAATGTCGCACATAAACATGACATTCATGATAACACTATAGCCCACAAAGCTTTTTGATCGAAACTAGTTTCTCTTTNNAGGCTTTCCTGGAAAATCAGATATGAATCTCCATTTGATAGGAGGATATGATGACCAGGAAAAGTTGTCAGAGCGGTTAACAATGAAAATCCTGCAGATGTTCTGCAGAGGAACTGTTGGTAAGCCATAATCAATTTTTTCTTCATTAGTTCCAATTCCTACGTGGTACAACAGGGAAGTCAGCAATGGTCTACATTTTGCAATATTAAGCCGTCAAACTGCTTATACCACGATTGAAAGCTGTTTCCTTTCTTTTGTTAGTTGCAATTTGCAAATGCTTTGAATGTTAGATGTACTGTAGGGAGATCCATTAGAAGCAACAATTGTCATGACAAGATGCCACTAACTCTATTACGCCAAACATAGTCCTAACCTTTTTGCGTCTGATTTAGGAAACATAAAAAGCAATACAAATTCTTACATGAAATATAAGAACCCGAGTTTCAAGTGCTTGATAATGCCTTGCAGAAGAAATTACGCCATATTCTAACTTATGGCGATATCGCCGCACAGCTCACAATTGCTTTAGGAAGGCTTAGGACAACGCGTTGCTTCCATTTCCTCACCGAAAATTATGAAATAGCAGTAGTACAGTAGTAGTAGTAGTACTAGAACACCACCATGCTTACAACACCACCGTAAAATGTTTGCTGATTGTAATCCTACCAACATACAGGCCAGTCTCTAGGCGCCACATTTTTCGTAATACCTATTTTATTCTCCGTCCTTTGGTAATGACAGCCAGTTTTGGTCTGATCTCCCTACGTTTAATTCTTGCTACACTAGTTTATGCAACTTTCGCAAGTGTTTGTTATTGCATCTGTTATGAACTAACAGTAGAAGCAACTATAACACTAACGCACAAATTTTGAACAAGAATTAATGATTAGAGTTGTGGTAAAGTTTCGATTCGCTATAATTTAAACGAAGGTCTGCTGAGTTTCCCAGCAATAAGTTCAGTTACGGTGTTGCAAAGCCTACTTGTGCTGGCCAACAAATAAACGTTAACGGAAAATTGGAGCAAATTTTGCTTTGATGATCGTTTACAAGCCTTATATTTAATCGACAATAATCTGTTATGTTTTAGATGCAATAAGCTGTGATGTTTCTAACTTCAACAACCTCATCTTCCACTGCGTTCAATTCAAAGTGTTAAGCTCAAATGTTTCAGGTGATTTTACTGAAGTCAACGTCAAATTAAAGACATTTTGTTGCGGCAAGATGAACAGCGAACTCATGCGGTGTGGTCCAAGTCTCGTTCAAGCTCCTATAATCAATGGATTTGTTGTGGACGTGAACACAGAAGAAATCATCCCTGCCAGATTTTGCGAGGAAGTCAGGGGACCGTTATCATTTGCGAGAGCTGTCAGGAGAAGATTTGCGTCAGGTCCAATTACGCGCATATACGAGTAAGATTTCTTGCTATAACGTTAAGCTCCTTTACTGCAATATGCATGCAAATTTTATGTTTATCACATCTCTTTGGATATTTCTGGACATCTGCACAAGTGCACATTCGGATTTGCTTAATGTGCAATTTTGTTTACCAGGATTCAACGACTTTCTTTGATATTTGGCATTTGTTTCCTTTCTTTACCCGAAAAGGCATAGTGTTTTGTCCTGCTGTCATTATGGGTATTTTTGAATTATTTGATCGACGGCAACTGACGACAGGTCGAAGCCCAAAATTTGTGTCTGTTCGGGGTTAACGCTCTTGCCCAGCTATATTAAGTCAAGCGAAAGTGGATGGATCACGCGAAATATTGATGGGGAAACAAACATCCTCCCACTAAGGCAATCAAAAACTTGCACAAAATTAAAAGATCTTGTCCCACCTGGTTTGACCGGATAGCGCGTAGATGTAACTAGAACGGTTTTTGGGCTGGTCCCGTAGTTGAACGTCAAGTAAAACAGTCGCCCGACTATCTTGACCTTCAGCCTGACCCTTCAATAAAACACAAACACCGGGCCGTTTGCAGGTAACATTTTAACATTTTTCATGAACACGGTCTGCATGTAGAGAGTAACGTGAGATTTATATTTTCAAATGACGGGAAAAAAACTTCTTGCTTTTACATATGTTGCACTGTTCACAGCTGGAAAAGACATCAATTTGTTCTTGCGGAATTTGAATACCGAGAATGGAACGAGAGAGACATGGATGAGTTCAATATTGTGACAACCAAGCCTGTTGGTGTAATTTTTGAGTAAGTAATTGTTGACTAAGCCAACGTAATATTTTGGTTAAGAAATGCAAGGTCAACGTTTTCAAAAGACTTGCTAACAAACCATTTCCACCGTAATTGTTCAGCTGTTTTCAGATCATTGCAGAAATTTACCTAAGATCGATCTACGCTCAACAGTTTTGATACGAAATAAGTTTGTTCGTAAAGTTACACGTCTTACAGTTAATATTTTGTTTCCATCCCATATGTGTTAAACTTAAAAAAAATCTTTGATAGTATGTAAAAACTTCGCAAACCTAAAAAAAGCACAACCTGGACATTTTGTAATCTTTGATTCTAGTGAGGAATAAATATTTTAAAGTAATGATTTATTGGGTTTTGTTCATATAATTATTGCTCTCTTTTCCATAAAAAGCTTAGAAATCGTAAGAAGAGTCAACACGACTTGAAAAAAATTAGAATAAAAGCTTCTTTTACTCACGATGTACTTTTTTTTTGGAACGTCACGAGTGGTCTGATGGTGCTCCTTGCCACTTGCTCTGACCCGGGGACCACACGGCTCCTCTCGTTGCGAATACAGCATTGGTCGCAAGTTAGTGGCATGCAGCACCGCACGTGGAGCTTTTTCTTTCACCCGTTAAAACACCAAACAAGAGGATGGAAAGGCCGCAAGAATTGATTTTCAAGTCTGCGGTGAAATCCGAGCTGGAATCGGACTCCGTAGATTTTTTTATCATACCTGTAATATTTATCAAGCATGCGCTGCACCAGTGGAACAATCCATATGGTGAATGCTTTTTAGAGTGCCATCCGCAATTTTTTTACGCCTGGGTGACAGGGCTGGCAGAGATTGCGATTTTTGTCAGAGGTTAGTTAGCTCTTGGACTCGAGATTGTATTTGACTTAATGGATCCAGTCAGTGGTGTACGGAGAAAATTTCCTAGGGAAGGGCAAAGTTCTCGTCACAATCGTGCGACGTCACAAATCAACTTTAAGGGAAGTGCCGAAGGCACGACCATTCTAGGGGCCCCCGGGAAAATTTTGCAAAATTACACCTACAAATACGCATTTTTGTGCATTCTGGAAGCAAGTTTTAGTATCATGCTTTTACGAGACTTATTAGCCGGTGAGACAGAAAAATGAACTTTTGTTGTCTGAGACTCATGAAATAAACCTATATGCGTCCTTGGATGTTATATGTTTTAGACATGTATCGCTTATCGAAGACGCTTATTGAAGTTTGTGGACTCAAATCTCACGCCAGCCGAAGCTTTTTTCTGGTGTTCATTGTTACCTGTGTTAAGTTACTTAACAGCCACGTGTAAAGCAATTGTCAGTGAAAGAATGAAATCGTAAAATGAAAATCAAGCAGAGGAAACGTAAGTCGTCGTAAAAAATTTGCGTAGTGCGTATATCAGTGACCAGAAAACAAAGTCAGTTTATTTCAAATTGAGGCCCTTCCCCCCCTTAGTTACGCCACTGCCCAATGCTGTTTAAACATTTTTTATTTTTAGGGTCTGAGGGGGGACCATGGCACAGTGTCCCCTCCTCCGTACGCTAGTGGATCCAGCAATATCAGACCTTCTGCCGCGAAGACGCCCGATGGTTTGCCAGAACAGTTTGGAATCTAAAACTTGGCAGGGGGACGGACTAAATCTTGGGCAGATATATGGATTTCTATTGCAACCTAATATAATAAGACGAAAAAAATTGATTTTGTTTTAAACTACAAACGTTTAGCTGGTAGAAATAATCGAACAGTTGGCCATAGTTTGCCTACGCTTGTTGCAGGTCTTCATTCCATCGGTTATTACCTTGTTCCATCTTAGCTTCTACCTAATTTCCCCGTTTATAATCAAACTTTTGTTAAAAGGTTCATAAAAAATGTTTTCTGCTGATGATAAAAATTGCATGTCTGATGATAAAAATTGCATGTTTTAGGGCGCGTAAGGGCTCGCAACCCCCCGGAAATTTATTGACGACCACCTGGGGGGGGCGCGCCTCCCCGGGTATAAACCACTGGTATAGAACAATCTGGTTTTGATGCTGGAGCACATGAGGTACAAAAAGGTACAGTTGCCGTGGAAGAGCATGTGCTTTTGGATAAAAATTTTTCCAGACAAAAAGTTGGATCAACATATACAGTCCTTATTTATGAACATTTGCATCGCACAGGCTACATTCCTGCAGGAAATGGTATGAAAGCAAACTGAACGAAAATATAATAAGACCACGATCGATGCCGCAAAAGAAATCAACCAAAAATTAATGCAGTACTTCAGATTTGCTGAAACTGGCCAAAACCTTTGGGGCAAGATCAGCATTTCAGAAGCGACACAACACATCTAGGATTTTTTTGTTCAATCGTACCCTTGTTTATCGTTCGCAGGAAAATGTCGTCGTCTCCACATTTAGAACCTGAAGATTTTCCTGAACACTTGATGGAGCTTTACACATTCCGTCGTGCCAACCCGGATCCGAAAGAGACATTCTTTCCAAACAGATCTGAACTCATACTGGTGAAAAGTGGATCGGAATGGATTAACGTGGATGATGCGACTCATGATCGTAGTGAACTGCAACGCGTGTCATATAATTTTCTGTCTTGAATTGTATGAAACAAGTCAATTGTTTGGAACAGTTACATTGCTCAGATTGCTCGCAGTCACTGTTTGTAACTACTAATCCTATTATTTCTACAGAAAATATACCTAAAGATAAGTGCTTGCCAAATAGATAGAAGGATGAGCTGAAATTTCTGAATTGGTTGCCGGATTCAATTTTTGGTGCTTTTGTGGTATGCTCAATCACTTGCTCAACAATCAAATACAAGTTTAAACTTATCAGTACAAGAGCTGCACTTCCGAATGTCATTAATGTTGCGAAGAAATGTACAAGAGGCGATTGTAAAAGCTGTTTTAGGATTTTTTGTGTGGAACGTAATGTCTGAGACATTCAGAGATTCTGGGAGGTAATGCCAAACCTCAGGTGTATGCCAGGGTCAAAATTCACATTCTTAACAAAATGTTAAGTAAAATAGGTCAAAATACATTTGTAAACTCTGTTGTTGCGTACTCAGGTAGACATGTAGTTTTCTCAAATATATTAATAATGTTTGAAACGACTTACCCAAACAGCCACTTGCTATGTTATTTAATCCTAATGCGCTTGATATGAAAGTATCGGTTCAAATTTACATCAACACACGAACCGCTTTGCGAGTGGCCTAGTACATACATGATTTTTTGTCTCATATCGGAGTGTTGCGTGAGGTCAACCTTTCTCCGCCTGCTTGCGTCGTTGGCAGCACAGTCAAAACTATTTCTACAGGAAAAGGCGCTGACAACGCGGGTGACCTTTCACTTGCCCTCGCCAATCAACGTCGAGCACGAGACTGCGGACAGGCCGCAAGTACACGTTTTGCAAGCGTTCGTCATGATCCGACCGAGACCCAGCCCAGCCCATCGGTTTTGGTAGAGTGTGCTCAACCAACTAACCAACTCTAACACTTGCCAGTTTAACTATGAACATAGATGACAGTAATTACAGTACATATCTCTCCCTGTTCAAACATTTTGCTTGTTATTGTTACGTTTTCATGTAGGTGCGAGGAAACGATTTTCGTTAGATTATGTCAGATAATAGTCGTTAGTCTGAAACACAATTTTCAAGCTGACTATTCAGATAAATAGGGCACATACTAAATTTGATTTTGTAAACTCCGTCTATAGTGCAAAGGTTTTTATTTACATCAGCGGGATTTTTACTTTATGCGTCGTACATGTGCCGAAGACACCAAGTCTGATATATTTCTTCGTTTCTATTCTCCTGTGACGAAATTTATCTATCTGACCTTAGGGGTGGCATAAATTCCCTTGACGGGTGGCAATCTATCCATCCCTGATTGAAGTGAAACACGTGAAGTGGCAGAATATTCTTGATTCATCTTGTCTTTTAGACTCTTTATATATTACGCTTATGAAAGATTTGCTCTTTAATATTGTGGCCCATACTTCAAATGCGAAAGACTTCAATTAAGTGAAAATGTATTGTCTGAGTTGTATCTAGAAGCTCATGCTATACTCATACAAAAAATGATTTCGTTTCATCCTCTAATTTTTCCATGACCAAGCTGGTGCTTGTCTGCTCTTGTGTTTGTCAAAGTGACTGCAGGCTGCTGGCACAAGGTCTCGTTTGGTACAATTCTGCAGCCTGCATAAGACACGTTCTGCTTTTCCAAAGGAAAATGATGGATGTCTGATGATAAAAATTGCAATTGTATTTTCTGTATTTTCAAAAAAGTAGTAATTTTATGAGAAGTGTTAAACCAGACTGTTTAATAAATTTGTCAGCGGCGGTATCAAATATGCAATTTCGTTCAGAAATGACTGAGTTCTAAAGCCATGTCAAAATTCAGTTAAATTCCATTTGTTCCTGATGGTGACAAGACGAGACTAATTTAATTTCTGGATGCGTGCTTCCATCATGAACATCCCGAAATTGCTCATCACAAAAATGAAACGTTGGACCTTTGCATTCAGCAGTTCTCATACAGAAAACACGTTGTCACACGACAACGTGACTCACCGGCTGAACCCTCTCCTTCACCCAAATATATTTCAACTACCGTCTTAGGGTTCTGTATCTAGCAACATACGGCAAGAACTCAGCAGTTTTATAAGACACAAGGCTGTAGTGAACGTGAAGCTGCGTTGTTATCAAAGTACTCGTAAGCTTCAAAGCTGGTTTTCGATTAAGGACCGGCAAGCGTTACTCAACCGTTTTAACATTGTGTACAAGCTTACGTGCTCATGCGGTGCCTCCTACATCGGGCAAACGCAACGCAATTTAATAAATCGTATAGAAGAGAATCGAACGTCACTAAGCTCTTCAGTATGCAGACACTCGCAAGCCAACCAAGATCATCGGGTTGACTTTCACTACCCCGAGGTCACTGGCAGTGACAAAAATTGGCGGCGGCTGCAGTCCTTGGATCTTCATTGATTCAAGAACACAAAGCAGAGCTGAATGCAAACATCCCGTCGATGCCTTTATGCATTTTTAACTTGTAACAGAGCTTCATGCCTCGCCCATGACATCGCACCCCATCATCGTCGGTTTTCATTGGCCGTGATTTTCATTATAAATGAAACGCAGTGACCTACAAGTAAATATAAAAATACGTGTTTTTGCTTTGTGTAAAACCCTTTAAGGGCTGCAAGAATCATTGTAGTGACTTTGAGGCAAATGGCTAAATAGAAATAATTTTTTCGTCACGTTTTGGATGGGTACTGCGACGCTAAAAACCAATGTGAAAATGTCATCATGGAAATCTTTAGAGATTTTGATGAAATCCCAGTGAGATAATTTAGGTCTGTTGTGCGTGAGAAGTTCGCCATTATTTTCTCTCATCAGTTGAAGATAGAAGTAACTTCAGGTGAGCGATTGCAGTATGTTCATGTAAAGCAAGTAAACAGGGGTCTTCCCTTTCTTTTTCAGAGTGAGTTACATCTAAAACTGGTGCCTCATTTTGCCCAAAACATCTAGACAAAAATCTATACATGTAAAAAGAATTAACAAATGTTTGTTACCGCAGTGATTACAAGAAACTGACTCTTTGAATAGGCTGCCTATGCAAAAGCTGCGTCACGCCATGCTAGCAACTGAATTACAAAATATCGGCACGTCAGACGTGAAAACAACTAACAATTTTATGAGAAACGTTAAAAGTTTGGTACATCCAAGTAAAATTTCCAGCCGTTCGATCGTAGCACTGACATGTCGAGTCATTTCCTTAGCTTTACGCGTAGGTTTGAGAACACTTTGACAGAAGCAAAAAAGGGTCAAAATGCATCGTAAACTCAATAGCGGCAACCAAGTCATCGAAAAGATAGACGCAACTTTGAACCAAGTATTTGACAATTTTTCGCAAAACAGCAGCAAGACCAAATATAACTTTTCAACCACACTACCACTCTGAATTGTTACGTGTGTTACGTATTAAAGAAAGATTACCATCACTGTGTCAAAAGTGTAATTTCTAGTCAAGCTTGTTGCAGGTTGCAGAACGATCTTAGTGATAAACAATGAGAACCTACTAGCATGTCAAATTATTTTTCAACCACCACTCACCGGGGTTCGAACTCCATCCCACTTTATTGTGTCCAATGAACATTTCCTCTTGGCTATGTGCCTGCTTGGAAATCTGAATTGTTACGTGTGTTACCCATTAAACAAAGATTACCGTTACTGTGTCAGACGTGTACAATTTTTAGTCGAGCTTGTTGCAGGTTACATAACAATCTTAGTGATAGGTAATTTTAAATAGCATTTGCACCATTTCCAGTTGTCGTGCTGAAATGCAAAGGATATAATTTTTTCATTTGCAATGCTTCTCTCATTTTGTGTAATTTGTAAGTTACTTCCTAGATGCAGAGGAAAAAGTAGGTATGGTTTACCGTAAATAGTGTAGAAATGTTAAAGCTAAGCAGTCAGAACACATTTCTTGTTCTAATGCACATTCGTGGCATTCAAAATTCTGTGCTACGTAAACCCTCAGGTGACGGTCGCATGGAAAAACCGACAGCATTTAATCTATGTCTTAGCACAGGATGCGAACAAAGTTTAGCGTGTATGTGGTTACCACATAAATTCTGTCACTCTGCGCTTGGTATGGTTGTGTCATGTTTGAATGTAAACAAAACAAAATTTAGACTGTTGTGAAACATATTTTTGAGGATCTATTGATAACTGAACATTTGTGTTTTTTAGTTTAGAAACCTTCAGGCGAATTTGATGTGATTTTGGACGACT
>JGI24022J15233_10007414_pt1 | contig 12081 bp, 4 predicted proteins | sample Ectturendosymbi2_FD_15233 | JGI IMG/M metagenome (IMG submission 15233)
GTTGTTAAGTATGCCATTCGGCAAAATGGCAGAATCCACCTGTTTTGGCTTTTTTCCATTTGCTTCTGCAAACGCACAAACAGCATTCCACAGCACCGCAAACCGTCAACATTTGACTCGCCGTGGTTCTGTTTTCTGTTCTGTAGTTGCGTTTCATTATGTTACCTTACCACTGCCTTCATTTCTGTGCACAGACGTCGCCTGCGTCCTCACTGGCTTTATCATTCGCGCATCTTTTCATTTTGCCGTCGTTGAGCGGAAAAGTTCCAAATGATTTCATTCAATTCACTGATTGTTAAGATGGTTGTCTGATGGCATGGTCTCGTATTCCAGCTCTGAATAATTTTTGTATTGAGGCTAACTGCTCCAAAATATCACGAGAAATAAATCTGTAGCCGGGCAAAGCAAAACAAGCGCACAGATATATGCCAAGCGTGTTGTTGAACTCAAACCCGCAGCCCCTGCAGCAATACACACTGGAGCATGATGGCACTCAAACGAAGTTACTGAAAACTGGCGTGAGACCCATGGAACAAAAAATCATCGAAAAAAACGCATTAACACCTAGGACAAGGGTGACGAACCTATTTGCAATCGCGGGCCACTTTTTCAGTTACCGTTGAGTAAGCGGGCCGCACAACTTTTTAGTCATACCATGAAACCTGTTAAAAACGGAAAAAAATTGTTCATCAACAGAAACAAACGAATGTAATAACTGCTGCTCTCGCCTGATTGCTTCGCGGGCCGCACGAAATTCTTTTGTGGACCGCATGTTCGTCACCCCTGACCTAGGACAACAGCTTCCAAAGTAATTTCAGATCGACAGTAATCTTTTCAGTGCTGGCTTCTACCAATCACAGCTTTTCACCTACGCCAAATTACCTTCTTACGATAAAGCTACAGTGATTACAAGTACGTATTGCACGTAACCTTCCTGCAGCCACCAAAAGTAGTCCGCAGTTCTAAACACAACCCACAAACAGTGGCGTACCGAGGTTAGATGGCGCCCGGAACCGAAACAGGCTTGACGCTCCCACGTTCGAACTTAAGGTGTTTTGCGGATACTTTGTAGAAAGACGGCCAAACACAAGTGCGGAAACAGAACAGAAGCAATGCAAAATCATCAGAAGACACGAAGCGTAACAATGTGGATGGTGATGTCATGAAGAATTATACTGTACAATCAATAGGCGATATATAGTTCGTCTTTATGTAGGAACTTAGCGGCTGATCACAGCAGTGGTGGCATGCGAGTTTTATACTGTAATGCAGTGATTCTGAACGTGGTCGAAGTGGACAACCGGTGGTCCACAGAGAGTTCCAGGACTAAGATGAAATATGCCTTTGAGTTCACTGACCAATGTGCAATACAGTAACGACATGTTGTTCAGGTGTCCACGTAGCAAAGCGGTCCATCGGATGTTTTTATTAAAAGATGGACCATGAGAAAGATTGAGAACCACTGCTGCAGTGTGATAAAAGCGATAAATCGCGGTTAAGGCCTAATTTCAGCTTGCTGCTGGAAACCCGATTTCTGGGATCGTTAGGTTTTTGTGGTAAAGTTAACCTATTCATTTCTGCTTTCAATATTTCCCAAGTTTTTCTAATGTTTTATAACCGTGCCGTAATACATAGAAATAAACGTAATGCGACCGGCAATAACAAGAAAGTTATGCACCCCTGGTCCAGATGAAGCAGGTAATGGTATCAGGTAGCATTCCCAACAGTTGAATTGGAGGTCTGAACAAACTAAATGTTATAGTGAAAAAACAAGTTGCCAAGCAACAACCCAAACGCGTAAAGACTCCAGTCTGTTGACGCGAAATGAAGCGTAATTTACCTTTACCGCCAAGAACAAAACTCAACGGGAATTTTTCATTCAATCACGGTTCGTTCGCTATTTTTTATCTGCTTCAACATAGCCAGAGGCAATTAGGAAATTAACAGGTTGGATAGCTTCAGAGATGGTCTGCGATGCGTCTCGTAAAATTTGTCCCACTATTGGTTGGCATGAAAGAGAAACCGTCCACTGGAAACCAGCACGCGTGAAGCGGAGAGCGACGCAAAGATCCTGTCATGATTGCGAAGTGCAAGCCAGGATAGATGAACATATTATTGCAACAATAACACTGTCTTACAGTTGAGCGCGGTAAAACTAACGACGGAAATACAATGCGGACGAAAATGCAGAATAAGCCACTGCATTTTCATGCAACCGAAGGTAAAAAAAACGCGCACGCAACAATAAATAAAACCACCCTGCCGTCAACTTGACATAAAAACAAAAAATCGCCGAGGGCGTTTTCACACAAGTAATGTCAAATAAAGTACGTTTGCAACTAGCTACAGGTACTGTAACTGCGAAGAGATCATAAAGAGCATTAGACCGATTATAAGTGTCCAAAGCAGCATAGGCGTAACCAGGGGGGCGCCTAGAGGGCCATACCCCCAATTTTTAGAAATAGTCATTTGCGCTTTGAGAGGCGGTATCCCAAAGAAAATAGTGTTATACGCCTAAAATCAAAAACATTTCGACTCCCCAAAATTTTTGGACTGGCTACGCTACTGCAAAGCAGTACGTTCATCTGATGCAGTTTTAACTAGTCACTTTAACTGTAAGTTGCATGCAAACCTGAACGAAAATTGAACTGTGCGCTGTGGAGGACGAACAATCGCCAGCGATGACAGTCCCAGGATGTTTTTGCTAACGTCTGATGCCTCAGGTTACCTTTTGGTGCCACAAAGTAAACTTTTTTCATGTTGAGAGCGCAACATATGTTGCATCTCGTGCTTCCATATAAAACAACTCCAGCCTGACGTTAACAACGTCTGGTATTTGAAGAAAAATACTGATATTTGCTAGATTTGAAACAGAGTTGAAGTAATGGAAAATTTCGAACTGTACAAATCAGTAAGCCTGTTTATGATCTGGCCACCTTCTGGGATTGCACACCGCTACCCGAAGGGATATTGATTATGGTAAACACAGTTTTACATGACCACTTGCAATCACCGACAACAAGCAGAACTCACAAGCAGCTCGAAAGAGTTCAGAAACTTACGCTAATGTCTAAAAGCTCGGTGACATTTTAACATGCCGAAGATATTTGCGTTGAATTCATTACGAAGCATAAGTCAGTAGGATATCTGATGATCTTTTGACAAAAAGAAGCATGAATTAAATGAAGCGGTTCCATCGACGGTCATTCCGTGTGAAGCGTTCCATTCCAATCGACTTCACAATTCAGCAAACTCTGCGATGACGACAGTGCTAACCGGGTATCAGCGACGCCTGTGTTCTGCACCTGAGCGTAGATAGAGAAGACGTGCCAACCACAGCACCGGGTTAAACTGCGGCACGCTTTTCTACCAGTGGAATAGCTACACTTTGTTCGTTGCCGTAATCCTTCTTGGTCTGACGCTCTTGATTATCTTTAACAAAATGATGAGTGTTGTTATTAAAGCTGAAGCAAAACCAGCACTTATTACTGCAAAAAAACGAAGCATGTCGCGTCGTGTTACGCGGTAAGGCAAAAGCGTCATTATAAGGAAGCGCGTTCAGGCCTAACCGACTTAGGTCAAAGTTCGCCAATGCAGCAATATACCTGCTTGCGGTCGGTAACGGTTACAAAAAAGCAGGAAAATCAGACAGTGAAAATAATTGGATGCCAGGAAGTTTAAGCAAATCATAGAAGACAGGCTGTGAGTACTGCACCACATTATCTATTCGGAAAAGATGGCTTTTCTTTCATGTGATAAATGGTGAAAGATAATTTACAAGTGAACATGGCGAGCGAAGGTGTAACGCTAATCGTTGCGCAGTGCGTAGCTCAGTTCCAAACGTATAAACTGGTCGGGCTTACGAATTTTCGACACTTTTTCCCCTGTAGTAAATGGTAGAGAAAGATGCGTCAGTGGTGGCGATCTCGATTCTGGCACTTTGGATGAATTTGTATCCGCGGCAGGTTTCAAAATTTTTCCGGTTCTCAGGTTTCTCTCCACAACTTACACGTTGTTCTCGTTTGATTCGCCCGAAAATGCCGGGCCAACTATAATTTTCACCTTTCATCTAACTCTTTTTTATTTTGTTTATCAAAAATGCCGATGTCAATTGGATTGTGAACAGCTTTCGTTTCCTTTACAAGCAAAAACAATGCCAAACGAATTGTTCAGAACAATTTGCGACCCTCGTGTTTTGGTTGTGGCAAGATTTGGTCTCAACGAGTTTCAAACCTAAAGCCGTCGCTTAATCGCTGCCGGTGTCATTCTTGTCTATAGAACAAAATGGTTCTGGGTCTTGAACGGTTACTGCTAGTATCGCCAACCCCTGCCTGCTACACGCCAGTATCTCGTGCTCTTGAGTCCTGCAATTAACTGCGCTATTGTTCAAAGGAACTTTTACACGAAAAGTTTGACGCACGAAATCTTAAAAACATTTGTAGTGAAGTGTCAGTTCATTTGACGATGGCCTTCGCTGCCAACAGAACCAATGACGTCATATATCATAGCAAGCTACAGAAACGAAGGCAGTTGCCTCCTGCGTTTAAAAAATTATTCGGAAATACCTTGAAGTAACATTTTTCAAGTACACTAAAAACTTTGAATTTAGGGCAAAACTGCACACACATTGAGCAGAGGCGTGACGGTGATTTTTTTAAAGCCGTTCTGACATTTTCGTGCGTAAAAGTTGAAAAAGCTGAAGATAGTTAAGCGGGCGAGCAGCACGAGTGCGACGAAGGGAAAGTTGGACTAAATTCTTCGCCTTCCCATTTGATTTTGTTGGGTGCGAATGGCAGTGAGCACTCAATTACGCCACGAAACAGCAGCGTAAAAAGCATTGACCCCCGCTTTAGCGTCAACACATTACTCCAGGGCTTCAAACCTGATACCAAACTAGCCCTGTTACAAAATTTGCGTTCTGCATGAAACCTTGTTTTTATGCACTTCCTTTTTCCAAAAAGGGCAACGCTAAATTATTCGTACAAATTGCTGATCTACACAAAATTTTCACCTCCAGTGTGTTTCCCAATTTTTAAGGCGGTCGATTTGAAATCGACCATGCAACGTTTGCAGAGGCTAGAAGAATGAATATTAAACTGATCAAGCGCCAATGTCCCAAAGTTTACATTGCTGTGCTTTCTCAGTTTGAAGCGATATTGACTAATGCAAACGAGCTCACATCAATATAATTAAAAAACTAACCTGTTGGATTGTTTGTTGCTGAAGAGTATCGTATGACCAAAAAGTGACAAACATAGTACAACACTGCAACAACAGCACTAACAACAGCAGTGCTTTTAAACAGGAACGATGCGCTGAAGCTGTTGTAGAGAATTCCTCCAATCAAAGCACCAAGCATGTTACCTGTAGCATTTACACAAAAGTTGAACATCGGCAGCACTTCCACTTAACGGAGCTGAGAAGATCTTTCAACACGTACCGTAAAAACAATTTTTGTTGTGTTTGACCGTCATGTTAAACAATGAAGAAACTCATTTATATTTGATTTCGCTTTCAGCTCATCAAATCTGATAGGTTTAAATGATCTATGGTCATCAAACAAAGAAAACAAACCACAGATCCGAAACATTGCAATCACTGTTTTGGCATAATTTCAACATCACTGGAGAGAATGCTTCAGCATTGCACAATCTAATACCTAAGCCCCAGTAGACTCCTTGAGTGAGGCCCATTAAAGTGGCAGTCATGCCTTCTGGAGCAAGCACAGACGTTTTGGCACACATAGCTGCCATCGGAAAAGCAAACGACAAGCCATGCAAGGGCTCAATGAGCAGAAGCTGCCAGGCTTCCGTCATGAATGTGTACAGGTAGCAGCGAAGCTGTAACATAAACAATTATTAGCTATATAATGCAAGATATAAATAGTAATTGCAAAACAAAAGTGAACCAAACTTACTGCAGCTACAAGCAAGCCAAGAGATAGCACAGCATCCAGGCCAATTTTGGCGCACACCCATCCCGACACAAAAAAAACTGGAATTTCAGAAAAGCATGCCAGGAAGACAGACAGTCCGATAATCCACTGTGAAGAACCTGGCAACGATTCTGCATACCAATACACAAATGCATATTTGACACCAATTGCATAACCACTGAACAATATCACAAAGAGGAACAAAATAATTCTGTGATTGCACAACACCGTTCTTGCTCCTGATAAAATTGACTTAGCCTTGGTGTCAGGAAGTTTCATCCAATAGCAAATAGCTGCAGTCATGCAGCCAAAAACTCCTGATCCTACAAAAGAAGACAGGTAATTCTTTTCAGACGTTTGCAAATTGGGGGAAACGACATCAACAAGAATTCCAGTTACAAATGCAACAGTTCCAAACCCAGCAGAGCCCCACAGTCTTTGTTGGCCATACAAATGTATTCTCTTGGCACCAAGCATATTCATGGTGGCAGCATCAATTAACGGCTGAACTGGGGACAAAAAGCATGCATAAAATATTGTCAACACCATCATTAAAGCAAAGGTAACACCAAAAATTTCTAGTTGGTTTGTTCCTGAAACTGAATGACATGCCACAGTTGTACCATTGCAAGCAAATGAACTTGCAAAATCTTGATTACTTTCATTAAAATGCATATCGCAGACCAACTGAGTGGAATTAGAATCCTGAGACCAGCAGTTGATCTTGGAGTCATTTAAATATTTTGCGTCACATGAACAGTTGACACAGATGGAATCCTCACAGATAACACGAAAGGCTGACCAACAGCAGTTTGCAATTTTATTGTTGATTATTGGAACACTTGGGACAAAATACATTGGAATAATAAATGCTATTGCAGCAAGCAGGCTCAAAACTAAAACCAGTTTGTGGCTTGATAACTTGTCAGCAATAGCACCTACAACTGGTGGGGACAGCAGAAAAACAATTTTTTCCACAGATTGTATCATTCCATTCTGGGCTGGTGAAAGTCCCAGCTGCTTCTGGAAAAGTGATTTGTATGGCATATAACATGCCAAACCTGAAATCAACACAAAATTTTAAAGCTGTTGACTGTTTGAATACAAAGTTAAAGCCTACTTTTTATTACAGTGTGAAAATAAAAAATGCAATAAGCTCTTGCGCACAATAATTATTGCAAAAAGATGCTGAATGCAAGGTAAAAGTCAAAGTATTTAAGACTCCTATTGAACTATCACTCTACTGGATATCATTGACATAATCCTAAATAATTCCAAACCCTACAAGACACACGAAGTGAATACAATATTGGAGCGTTTTGGGTCAATTAAACAACACACTCACCTGCTTGAAAAACGAAGTTAATCAGTTTAACTGGTACTAGATCTTTAGATAATTTCATTTTGCACCATAACTAACCACAGCAGCAACCTGAAAAACTGAAACAATCACTTCATGTCACTTTGTTTGAGTAATGACTAGATAGGGCAACCATTTTTTGACCTAAAAATTAAAATTTTGACTTTATATTGACCCATCAATTTCCTGCGTTAGCAAATGAAACACACAATACAAAGCACATATTAGAAATCAAACCAACAGGTGTTTTTTCTGTTTAAATGAAACACAAATCAAGTGTGAAAGACCTAATGAAACTAGAGGTAACAAACCGTAAAAGAAAATCAATCCAAATGCACAAGACACATATCCAGTGTCAATAAATCTCCTCAATTTGCAAGTTCCGAGAGACTGTGAAATATTGTTAGCTGCTTCTGACCGACATTTTACCCTGTGTGGTATACTGCAAGAATGGTCACTGTCTTGAAACAATGAGAGTTTAACAGCTGCGCATGTGGGAGACCACAGTACAGCCATGATTTGTTTCATGCAGAAATGTAACTGGCTTTGCTGTAATGTTGGTCATCACGTATTCAGAAATAGACAGCGTAAAATTTGAAGACGCAAGTTTATGCTAGAAAGTTACATTTTCAGACAAATCTCTGCAAAATTTTTGCCGAAGACAAAAACCAGCACTATGGTGGAGACTTAGTTTTGGGAAGAGCAGTTTTGCAAAAGACTGTCTTCAACCATTAGTAGATAGGATTTCATTTCAATCAAATTTTGTTGAAAAATTTGTATCTGTAAATGAGTACAGAAGAAAAGTATTTAGGGACTTATAAATACAAGTTCTTTTGGTATGATTTGTTGTACATGTAAGCGCGTAGCAGTAGCTTGCTGTTCATGAAGTCCAGCAGAATTATTAATTTACATGAGTGCAAACAAGCTATTCTTGTGATTAACAGAAGTGTCAATTAATAGCCAAGCAGCATTATATTGACAGCTAATCTTGAATGTTGACCTTACTTATTGCCAAATTCGTGACTTTTACTTGTGAAAGCATATGCCATTATATGTGATCATGCTGTGCGTTTGTCAAATTTGGAATGCTGATCATATTGCTCAACTATAGCACCGTGTCCAGTAAAGAATTTAAGTATATTAGTTTGTAAATCATCTGTAAGGATAAAGCGAAAGTGTTGCTTTCAAAACACCTCCAAAAACAAGATTGGGAATATGTATTTATAAAACTTCACTTCTGCATTGACCTGATGATTGTATTGGTTCAAGCTGTCCCTTCACATTTTATATCAAAATTATGCCCATGACTACAATAACGTACATATTACACAGTATGCATGCAAGAGAAAAAGTTGTTAACTAATACCTCATAGCATTTTGTAACGGTTAAACAAACATGAATATTTCAATAAATATTTCAGTGTGCTTCTTATATTAAGTCAGTAACACCTTCAAAATGGCAGTCTGACATGCGTTTTTAGTGATCAGCAGGCATCTTAGACCCAGTAAAATGTGCTGTTGCACTCTATGAAAGTCAGTGGAGTGCAATATCTGGCAAAACTAGCTTAGGTAAACAGGAATGCATTTTGCTTTTCTCTAACAATATTTTTTAATTTTTGTAGTATAAATCTTTCAACTTACACAACTTTCTTTGGCAATGAACCTTGTTGTTTCTTGGACTCATCCTTGTGTGCAAGGTATTACTTCCCACAAAATGCACTAATTTGTGTCACAAATTCAGATTGTAGCAAATTTGCTCCTAAGTATGCATTCGGCAATAAATACCATTTGCAGGAAAAACTGCCAGTAGCTTAAATATTTGACTGTGGGCCAGACTAGGTACAGGCCAAACTTTAGATAAACGGTGCTGATGTTATGAGATATCGTTAACCTTGTATGTAGGCTATAACAACCATGGGTCCAGAAGGTACTGCATCAATGAGAGTAAAAAATAATATTAATTCTGTTGTAGTGTAACTTTGATGACATGATTCCTTAAACAGCAGACTTTTTCCACTGGTCATAGTCAAGCAGGCTCAAACAAACCCAATGTATAATCCCTATGGATTAGAGAAACTGAACTAAACTTTTGAATACAGTAATCTGCAATAGCCCAAAACTGAGCTGAAAATGGCAAAGAAGTATAAAACAATATGATTAAATCCAATCCAAATCTGGTTAAGCAGAAACTATAATATCCAAATCTATCAAAATACCATCATGCAGCAAGATTTTAATCTAAATCCAAGCGTATGTTAATCTCTGATCATTTTTTCGGCATGTGAAAGTCAAAGGTATATTTTGTGCTCAATGTTGGGTTAGATTTCAGAGGTAATAGGTTTTTCAAATCCAAGTCTAATCTGACAATTTCATTTCATAATCCAAATCTGATAAACTGACAGTTCCAAATCCAAATCCTATGTTCTACCAATGGCAAAATAACCCAAGCACAGTGTTTGCCGCATCATGAGGCAAAATAGACACTTCCAATAAATACCTTGAAAACAAACTCAAGTAAACTTATGCTCTATTATTGGCTCAGAACACCATAATAGTGGACACTTTAAAGTCTTCAAGGTAAGCACTATTAGCATTAAATTCAATGAGAAGCTCAGTTATAAAGTCAAGTGCAAGACATTAAATCAGACAAACAAATTACCGGGTACAGTGCACAGTACAAGCGAATCAGTAGCACTAGGTCACACATGTACCATATAAAAAACTGTACTACAACGATTATAGGAAAAGAAAAGGGACGGAATCAATGAAAGTCACACCAATTCCTTTAACTTTGATGACAATTCCTTTGAACTCCTTTAACTTTGATGACATAATAGAGCAGGCTTTGAGGCTTGTGCCGTGCATCACTGGATACTTTGTGTCAGGGTTGCCAAGTCTAAACAGAACTTTAAAGCTAGAAAAACTGCAAAAATCCGTTAGAATCCACTAGATTTTTTTCATCACAAGCTAAATTTAAATCTTGAAACACAAAGATGCAACTATAGGGAGAATTCCTAGCATGCAGAGAGCAGTAAACAGACAAAAAATTTTAAATCTGAACCTGCAAAAATAAAACAAAAGACAGTTAAGTCTACAGACACTATGAATATACAACTTTTAAAAAAAGATTGCTGAAAATTTTCATTATGAATATATACAAACTTTATAAAAAGATGACTGAAATTTTTGATCAACTAAATCGAATGCTGAAATCGACTGCATTGAAGATGATGATCCAAATAAAACATGAGAGATGAGTAGGCAAAAGTGGAAAAAGAAATTAAATTTTTTCTTTACTTGCTTGTTTGTTTTCAAGTGCCAACATTTCACCTGTAAGATTTGTCTTACATTTACAGGACTGATGATGCGTTGGAAAATGCGAAACTAGTTTCCCCGTCAATAAACTGTGACTGATTTACTTGCCGCTATCTTTGTGGCCTTTAACTATGAAAAATAGATACGCTTGCAAGTTTTAATCATCGCAGAAGAATGAAAGCAGAAAGCAGGCATATTCCTCATAAGCTTGCCGCAAGGCTAAAGTTTATTTACTGTCTTCAATCCATTGAGAGAATCCCTGCCACTACTGTTTTCTGCAAATGTTGTCATTTACTTCAAAGAACTATGAAACAGGAAAAGGGAGAATTGACGAACTGTCAAACCATCAAAGAAGTTGTGTTTGGAACAAGGAATAACTAAAAATTTGCTTCATTGCACGCTTCCAATGTACGTTGAAAGGCTCTCTGCCTTTCTTGATGTTTCATGAACTGTTACGCTCTGTTTAAATCGCGTGGCTTCTCTCTGGCACTCATCATCGCGCACGTGTTTTATCTCCAGAGGAAAAAGTGTCTTTGTTAGACCGCTGCCGAACGCAGATTTTCTTAGCAGTGACTGGTTTATGAGGCTCTGGGAAGGTCAGCCTTTTAGCTTCAAATAAATTTTTTAGTAATGTTGTTACAACTAGGCCTAGCCACAGTTCGTGTATTTTTCTTTACTTGTTTTAAGTGCCAACGTTTCGCCTGAAAGATTTGTCTTACATTTACAGGACTGATGATGCCTTGGAAAACGCAAAACTAGTTTCCCCATCAATAAACTGTGACTGATTTACTTGCCGCCATCTTTGTGGCCTTTAACTATGAAAAAAGAAATTAAATCATGTACCCACTGCTTGCCACCAAACTCAAAGGTCCTATACACATATCACAGGTTGTGTTCTGTGCACTTCTATCTTGTAACACTGTGAGTTAGCCTAGTAGTAGGGGTATGTACGCCGTAGTCCATCATAAGACGGAAGTTATTAAGTATCGTACATTTGTATGTAACTGCTCATCCAATCATCAATCCCACGTGCCGACTCCTAATTCAATTGCTCAACTGCTCAGTGCTCACCAGTCACCATTGCCACTGAGGTCTGTCTCGTTAACATCATATTGTTGCGTTTTGCAACATCACATTTGTACATTACAGTTTCATGTAGGCCTAAGCTAAAAATGTTTAGATTACGATTACGTAACAAAGGTACCCTTTAAAATGCGGAGCTCCGTTAGTAGCGGAGCTTGGTTGCGGAGGTTTGATGACGTAACCGGAGTCGCCAAAACCGATATTTTGCGTTGAGGAATGAGAACTAAATGGTAGAAAAAACAAATTTATTGCAAAAGGTGATATTACACTACGATAAAAGAAGTCTATGTCACGACAGAACCTAGCGACGAACGAAACCTTTCACCAGGCTTTATTCAACTAAGAACACCAGCACGCATCAACATCTGCAGCGCAACACAACAACCGC
>JGI24022J15233_10007416_pt1 | contig 12081 bp, 3 predicted proteins | sample Ectturendosymbi2_FD_15233 | JGI IMG/M metagenome (IMG submission 15233)
CAAACACCCAACTCTGTCATGTCGCTTTTTATTCCCACTGACCATTCTGGAAATATTGAGCAAATTGTGGCCCGCGAGCGCCCCTCTACGGGATTCTGTGTGGCCCCCAATGATGTCAGACACCAATGATGAGTTTCTACCAGCAACCTTGTGCCAGGCTTTGAAAGAATTGTAAAGTATGACTGTAACCTGAAACATTCTTCCCACAAAATTGCTTACGCTGAATTATTAAAATTGTGTATTGCGCTAGATTGCGAATCCGTTTATTAGCCTACATGTTCCAGTATCTCACACCATACTGCCTGATTTTTAAATGTGCGACTCTAATAATTAACTTCTCTCAAAAAAGTTTACCCACAATGCGCCCAAGGGGCATTTGCACATACCACAAACGACCCAGAAAGTTTTCAATATGGGGGATTAAGTTTGTTGAGGGGGGCTTGACATTCTGAAATTTTACAAAAACTCCACCGATTTATAGTGCTTCATAATTTGGGGGGGCTTGGAGCTTTGTTTCATTTGAACACACTACAAACGTCGCCCCCCGTGGCGACAGGACTGAAACGACCAGAACCGAATGTATTTATGTCTGAATTCGGCTTATGCACAGGAACGATTCCAGAAAAAAAATGTATTTCTTTGTTATTGCACTATTCATGGGTTATTCGTACAAAAATATCGGTTTGTTTGATCAATTTGATTTTTTCAGGTGGAAATAAACGGAACGCCGATATCCGAGGTTTGAATCAACAAAGCCTTTCTACCTGACCACATACACCTAACCATTCTCCAGCATCAGATGGTCACGACTTCGGTAAATCACAGCACAACTACCAATACTACAGTACCTTCAGCTTGTTGTAGAGTTGCTTATGCAGCTCGTACTCGATGAACGGAAGGATGTCGCTGACCAGGGCAGCGCTCGATTCGCCCTGACTCTTTTTCTTACTTCGGCAATACCTAGCGCACGACGGAAATAAAGTAGGTTATTTATCCATTGCTGCAAAACGTTTTAAATATTCCTACCCAACATTTTGTTTCAACTCCGAAAAACTCAAAATTTTTCTCTAGCGATGAAAAAACTGGTGTGTAGGCCAATAAAACACAAGCACAAGTTGCTTTTCTTTGCTTTACACCTAGCTTGAATGAAGGTCGCTTTTCCGATGCAACGCACGTTGCTAGGAACGTCAATGGTTGCGAAGAAAACACCCGGCACCAAAACGTCAGGATTTGCGGGTGAGGGTTGGAAGTGCATCGGACACACTTGAGCGTTTAGATGAAGAGGAGCCCGGAAAAGGTCGACACCGGACGAACTAGCGCTGTAGAAAAAGAAGCACATGTTCGTTCACTGGTATCTCGCACCCCCTCGGCCGCAATAAACCGCGATGAACTCACAGCATTATGAAATAGAATGCAAAAGCTTTACGTCACTTTTTAAGTGGCAGCGTGGTCGCTGGGAGTGTACAATCGATAAACATGAAAATAGTTTCCTCTAATTAAGCCTATTTTCCCACACAAAACCGTATTTGAAACACACAAGTGCTCAACAGTGAAGAAGCAACCAAACTACATAATCATAAAAGCCAGACATCACAAAACAATACGCTAATACAAATAAGTCATAACCTTAGTGATGATAGCTTCGATGAAGAATCAGTAGCAAGCTCAGGTTTCTTCTGCGTTTTATCTGAAAAGAAACAAAAACCATACATATATGTATATACCACATAAGAAAAATGTTGCTCAATCTCTTCGCAAGAAGCGGTACAGGGACAATGGCAACAAAAAACTGAAATTAAAAATCTGCATCCTTTCTGGAATCTGACCAACATCTGTAGCAGCATATCCTGTTCAAGCAAATCACAGTTAAAACCAAAACGCCTGATCATCTTGACGCAATAATACTTTTTTTCGTTTCTAAATATCCTTCACAAGTCTTTGCGAAAAAGCGGGTACGTTGTGATTGCAATTCATGAAATATGTTTGCGGTTCGCAAAAAGCTCAAGCAAGCTGGCGAACAATTGGCCATGAAACTGACAAGTCACGTGGCAACAGCGAAGAAAGGCTCATGGCCTGGTTCACCACATAAACACATGCACGAAAGTAGCTTTATAAAAAAAATAAGTTACAGAATTTTTGGTTCTGAACAACCATTATATGGACCACATGAACTCATCACTTACACTCTGTCACAACCTATAATTGCAATTCTTTGGGTTAGTACGAGAACCTACCGTATCCAAAAACAATTCTCACATCTCTTATTGTCCACTCTGTTCATTACAGTAGAAAGACGATGCATTCATGCATGCACGTGAACTTGCTTTTGCAAGATTAAAAAAATAAAAGTATCTTTAAAAATATGGAANCGTTGAAGTCTTTAAGGCANTTCGTGGTAAGTAGTACTTGTCATTATAAGCCGCTAAATTATGATGGAATGGTGAAAAAACGCCAAAAAGACATCATAATTGACTGTGAAAAGCATATTATCATGGTCTGGTGAAATAACTGCGCGAGAGGGTTTAATTGATTTATTTTAAAATCAGAGGTCCCCAAACTTTTTAGACCGTTGACCCCATTACGAAATTCTTGAGTTTTTGCTGACCCCCAAATTAAACGGCGCCAGCGGAGATTTTTTCCGTTGTGGGGAAGAAGAAAAACTAAAATCTATTAATTAATGCGTGCAATCAAAACAAAATAAAGCACATCGGCACCTTACTGTCATATAAAAATAATGATTAGAAAGGGTTGAATATTATAACTGGAACTTCTTCAACATCATGATGCATGTATATTTTCCATAATGAGAAATGATTTATAGTAACACGCTTAATGGTGAATTTTAGCAAAATTTCAAATCCCACCCCTACAACAAACACGAATTTAAAAATTTTCCCAATGGAAAGAGTTGCAACATCTTGACTAACTCAACGATCTACGCAAATCTTACCAACACTTTCAGGGCGCGTGTTTAACCTGTTCTTTACTCAAGTATGCCGATTCGTGCGTCGCTGAACAGCACCCTCTTTTTCAAATCACTTACTGCTTTTCTGGCGATTTGCCACTCATGCAACGTTACTGCGGCCCAGTACTACACGCAACACCCCTGCCTGCAAAAAGACTCATTTCGTACAGGCCATTAGCCGGGAGGCTAAAACAAGTTCAGTGTATTACATTAAGTCATTAAGTCTTACATTAAGTCACGCATGCAGTACGGGACACTGTTTCTCTATTACACATTAACGTGTCTTCAACACTTTCATTTGTTACGCAGAACACTTTCGGTGCCTCTATGTAGATTGAACTTCTGAAATATTATGTAAATACTTCTTCAGTGGGAATTCGTGAGGGAATTATAGTGGATTTCGAAGACAGCGATTTAGCTTTTTCTATGGATTTTCCCTGACTCCACGCCAAATTCAAAAAAGTCTTTTAGTCGGTTTGACCCGATTTGCCCTCTACTTAAGACAGTCATTGGTTTGTTCTTTCCTAAGGTGCGGAGTTCAAGTATGACTGTCTCTCGCTTGTTTTGAGAAAAATCAGCGATTAAGTTTCAATCTGTCCATATTTTTTTCGACTTAGAGCAGGGGTCTCCAAACTACAACCCGCGGGCTAGATGCGTCTCGCGAAGCCATTTCATCCGGCTCGCGAAGCCATTTTGCTAATGATGAAAAAATAATATACAGTACTTAAGAAAAATTTTTGATTTGGTAGAACATAACATATCCCGCAACAATCACATTGCGTAAGACGCTCGGCCCTCGACATGTTCTGTATTACCTTATATGGGCCTCGGACAAAAAAGTTTGGAGACCCTGACTTAGAGCATCACTCAGCTTTTTTCTTAGTTTCATTGCGCTTTAACAAGCAGTCACGTTTGATTTCGATCAAATCATTTGCCACAAAAGTAAATCAACCGCCTATGTCCCGCGTTGGATATTTACCACGCTTTTGAAGGAGTCATGGGTCGATCCGCCCTCCCCCAGACCCCATTTCGTATGCTTAATACATCACGTTTAGATTGATAAAAACAACAGGCATGGACTAACATGGTCTCCGAACGTCAAACACCATAATCAAAAATTCTCAATTTAGTTTTATACCATACTTCGCAAAACCTTGTGACAAATTTGACTGCTAGGTTGTCGACGTATTGTGGGAGAGATCGCTGATCTTTTACAGTTCTGCACGTTTTTTGCAGGTTAGTCTATGGAACACTTTTTTCTGTCCTATCTCATGGCAACTTGTAACTATCCCATCCCACGAAATTAGTAACACCAAGTATATTATACTATGGGCGTGTCTACCCTCTCCAGACTCCTAAATTCGGGGGGACACGGCTGCTAAAGGGTCTAATAATGAGAATTGGGTGACCTACTTTTAGTTTTCACTTAAAAAGTGTATTCTACACTGAATACAAAAAAACAGACAACAATTGTAATAGAAATACTCCAATTGTTCGCATGTCATAAGAAATGTCAGCATTCGACTGCAAACCAATTCACTGCCGCTGGTCTATTCATTTTTTACCCCAAGGCTTGATCGACCACCAGGTGTCGATATCGACCACTTAATGCATCAGTGAAATTCACAACAACACAAATCTTTTACGAGCTTGTTACCAGTGAAACAACGCAGTACTTTGATCGACACCATGCTTTTCTGAACGAAGAAAGCTAAATGTCCAGCACTGATCGGAAAATACCACGAATTGAAACCTTTAGTACCGGCGTGTTACGTTTTTGATGATGATGTGGCATCTGGACTTAGTGAATTTAAAAAGTTTGCAGTAAAAATTCAGACTTCTTGTTGTNTTTTACAGATTTTATTCGAAACAGTTCGAAGGTTTACGTCTGAAGCATCACGGTGGTACGCTTCGAGGTAAAGAGCAAAATTGAAAAAGAGAATTACCCCTCAACCACTCAACAACGCAAAATGGAAAATGTGGGGTTGGGGCATAATAGAGGCATCTCTGACGAAACAAGCAGATTTAGATGTGACGTAGTGTGACGCACGAAAACAGCCACTAACGCAACAACCAAGCAACGTGAAAATCAAAGCACAACATGAAATATTGCAACCATAAAGATATTAACTGTCAGAGAACAGAAGGTTACCAACTCACCAGGAGAGTGATGTTGTTGCTGAAAGTACGAAGTGTCGATCACAGCTGCGCTCCCTTGAGCTGACAACACAATTACTTCATCTCTGGAATGCAGCGACATGCAATGTACATCTCAAAATTGACTATGTAAAATATTTTTGAAGTGATATGCAATATTCTCATAAGTCATATTAAAAAGATTGGCTAAATCAAACGCGCAAAAACGATAAAATGGCGTTGGTCACCTGAGTTTCGACCACCGGCGTGGCAGTTCATTTGCATTCAAACAATAAGAATGTAGCTTTGAAACTTCAGCCAACTTAATACACCGATGTAGAACATTAGCAATGCTATCTTTGTGGTGTTTTACTCGGCCCAAAGTTACAAAATTACACCATTTTAGGAAAAAACTAGTGGCAGTATTATTACAACATCAACAGCACCACCCCTCGCAGACACAAGAGAATCACTTTGTAGTTCAAAATATGCATTTGATTATCACTGCCTCGCTTTGGTCTTTGTTTTTCTTGGAGGCCTAAATTTTCACAGTTTGTTGTATATTTTTTCACGTAAGGTTAAAGCAGCAACGAATTTTCGCAAATAAATAAAAACATTAAATAAACCAACAACTGATCTCTGACTAACATCAAGAAATGGCATAAAATTTTGCTTTTCTATGTTCAATCCGTAATCGGTTAAAGTTTATGCAAAATTAGCCACGCTATACAGTTCCGCCAAAATTGTCCCTATCCTCTGATAGCGCCATGACATCTTCACAGCAAAATCTTGCCACAACTTATATGTAAGTAGTTGCGAAAGAGTCAATATCACTCACAAGCGCATTACATTGACACGTACAACATGCTATGTTTCTTCTGAAACGCATATTTTGTGAAATTCAAAAAATTATATTCACTTCAATTTCTTGCCACTTATTAATCACAACATCTAATGTCCGCATCTTTCATTCAAAAAGAAGTTATCCAAACTATCGAGATTTCGCATCCCGGAAAGCAACATGTGCGACATTGTCTTACACCACACAAGTCGCACATGCGTCTGTGTGCAGAACATTTGGCAGAAGCTGAACAGCTGTGATTGCGAGCAAGAGCGTACCGAACAGATGTTTGCTCAGAGTAACCGATGACGGCGTTGCAACTCAGTGCAAAGCATTGACTCTTCACCTCCTGTCGAAGCTCTCTCCACCAAGCTTCACGCGTTTCTGACTCCTCTAAAAAACAGGTAAATTTATAGCAGAGTTGAGAAAAAGCACAAAACCAAAGATATTTTCTTACCTTGAGCATGCATTTTCTCCAACAGCTTCACCGAGTGGGCGGACACCATTACCGACAAGCGAAGTACAAAGCCAGCCGCATAAGCTTGCAGCGTGTAGAAAGGAAATTCCTAAAATTGAAATAACCTGATTGCATGTAAAGCGACTTCGCTGCGAAAACATCTCCGGACCAACATTAGCTTTACAGCTTCAACGACGTCAAACATTTGTTAACCTTGGTAATACCATGCAAGGGAAGGTGAGCTTGAATGTCTACTTTCTCGGCAGTAAATGCAGATGATTCAGTAGCGTTGTTGTCGATTGACTGAAAAATTGAAAATACCATGGTTCAACTTGCAAGTGACTACGTTCCACGTTCGCATGTAATAAACTGCACGCTGAGCAAACAACACAGAGAATAAAGAGTAGTTTGTTTGATTGACTTCATCGCAACCTTGAAGTAATCCGCGAGCTCAAATTTATTTGAAATAGAGATATAACCCAAAATAGAATAAAAAATCTACAAGGTTTAATTTTTTTGCTAAAACACCCAGCCTAGAATACTCCAAACATTGTTCTGTTATCTACAAACGATCACTTACAGTATTCAGTGGACTTTGCCTTCCGATTGTTGTGAGCATTCTGTCAAAAAATAGGTAAGAAAACAAAAAAAAAGTCAAAAAGTCAATATGAAACTCGGTTGTAGATCTATAAACGGCTATGTATGAAAACATCAACAGATATACTGTATTTCAACAAGTGACATTCATTTTGAACCACGTGGAATGAACAGGTTTCTGATGAAAACGAAAGATACTCGACGATCGCAATCCGCAATAATAAGAAATAGAGGCTTCACAAAAACTGCAGTGATTAACTTTAAACAAAAATTGCAGTTGCTGTATTTTATGGAGATTACTAATGTTAACTGAAAATCCATGGCGCCCCAATGCAGAAAAAAAGCCTGAAACACAGAGGCTTCAATCCCCAAGCACCCGCTGAAAAGTTGTGCCCAACCTCAAAATATTCGCATTTAATTAAAAGCCACTTTCCCGCAGTAAAATTAGAATATCCAAAGCTTTTTCTTCAGTATACTACAGCGTGCCAAGTTTCCATTGCAGAAAATAATTTTAAATAACTTCACTGAGATCAAACCAGCGGGTGCAATATTTTTACTCTTTTTCTGAATCATCTAATGTATGCAACGAAAACGGAGAACTATGTTAAACCAAATACTAAAATCGACAAAAAAACGAAACAGATTGCACTTGGGGCTTAGCGCTAGCTCAACATCACTTCGGAAAAAGCGCGAAGTGACAAATACACGGCCAGTGACAGCTGCTTTACTAGGCGAACAGTGGTCGGGTTGTCATGCTTCTATTCTGTGTTCCGCTGTGATCGAATCGTTCTTCATTCACCAAAATTTCTTTTGGTTGGACGTCACAGTCAAAAAGCACACAGTTCAATCCCCAGTGACGAGCCGGAGCAAATAAAGCAAAATTTCTGATTGCGACTTGTCAGAAAGTTTAAACACGCCAATAACAAAATAATGATAGTTAAAGAACAAAAACGGAAAGTAATACATGCTTGTCTAATTTGGAAGATCAGTAGCGAGAAGGTTTTCAGCTAAAGCAGGTCAAAACCGCTTTAAAGTCCTAATTAACTTTACGTTGATTGATTGACATAACTCTAGTGGAGCGCTTTAGAAGGAAAACGTTGCCCAACAAAAGCGACAAGCATGAATTGAAAGCTTTCGGTTTGTTTTAAAGTCGTTGCGGCTTTGACGATGCCCACTGCCCGATGACATTTTTGTGATGTACTTGAAGTTAATATATTTCATTTTTCGTTCACAGCAAAACACAAGTTGGTGTTTCTTAACAATGCGGGAGTTGCTGATTAATGTTTGATCGAAATAAGATTCGCAGCTCTTCGTGCCGACTGAGTTTGAAAGCTTGAACCGACGTCTGCATCTATTGTCATCACATTGATCACGTGAGTGATGAAGATTTGTCATAACCGGGAATTGAGCAGCCACGTTATGCTGAGTCCGGGTTTGCAACCATTTCAAAACCAGTCTTCACGTGGAAGAGACGGGGCATGACAAAAATTTAATAAGGCAGACGTGTTTAAAATCCGAAAGATAGCGACTNAACCTATGATTGCCAACGAAAGCATACTATTCCTGCAACATAATTCCTAATATGCATTCCTGACAAAGTGAGAGAACATTACTTTTGATAAGATGAGGTTTTCTGATTCTTAGTGGGTTCGACTGACACAGCAGTTCCAATTCCACGGACTACAACTCCATAATCTTCTTCAACATCAAACGACTGTTGAAATCCGAGTACAGCATTGCCTCCATAACTTTCCACCTGTTCAGCAAAATTTTTCAGAATTTAATCATAAGACCTAAATAAGTGACTCACTTTTTCAAAAGCGAACCTCATGGATATGCGGTTCATCAGCGCGGACCGACCTCGGGACAGTACAGGCTAACCTGCATGACGCGTCGTGGCGCACGAATGGTTATCACCTAGTATGTACATATTTTTTCAGTTACTCACAATTCGTGAATTACTGCTGCTGCGTGAATCGCCGAAAATTAATTAGCATCTTTGGAAGCCGGAAGTGGTAACCTTACATTTCCACATTTGAATGAATTGATATACCTTTGTGCTTAAATTGCATGTGAACTCTAATTACTGATACACTCGTATTTGTGCGTACACCACACTGGAGGAAGGATCTAATTATCAGAAGCCAGGTATTTGTTTTTTCATAAGCAATCATTAGGACGAAGATTTGAAGAACACATGTTACAGATGAGTCCATGCTACAACGATGTCGTTGCAGTTTGCTGGCGTTGGTAACAAACAACTAAAACAACTTCTCCGTGACCAATGCTTTGTTACACATCAGAGGGTAAACAGTACCACGCATTGGATGACTTCAAGACATTTCTCAGCTCGCGTCGCGTACCAGACGCAACAGCTGCGAGCACTGAGTTAATAATGCTTTCATAAGAAACTGATTGTGTGACCGATATAGAAAAACCCTGAAACTTGTGAGAATAAGCTTATTACGCTTGATCTACCTAGCACCAATAAATTATTCACCATAGAAAGTGTTCCTGAAAACGATCGCGGCAAACAGCTCAAGGTCAAAAACTTCATTCCAACCACTTCTAAGGGAATCTGGAGGTGCATTTGACATAGAACACTATGGACGAGGGACGCAAGGAGGTAACTTAACAAGTGGATTGGAAAGTAAGAATGAGGTTGTTACGCCTACTACACTGACATAAGAAGACTTCATGCGTGACGTATCTTTTCTTAGTTACACAATTATTTGAAGTAAGCAAAACTAGAGAGGTTAAGCATTCCACAATGTAGAAAATAGAAACGAAAATAAAAAAGTTAAATTCAAACCATGCTGCCAAGCCGTCGCTGCAGCTCGCCAGACATTTTCGAAAATAATCGTTGCCTTGTTTCATTGGAAGCACGTGGGGTTCTAAGCTTATCGATCCATTGATACTCGGGATCTTCGTTCACCAGTAGTTCGTGAATAAATCCATGAACAGCCGTAACATCATAGCAGTTTGGCACACGTGTGGCTAAACATTGAAAAACAAAAGATCTCTGAGAGAATTACAGTACACTGTCGACAGCTTCACATTGAAACGAGCAGCCGTCTTTCCTATTAGCAGAGTACCTTACGTTTTTATTGTTTAAATGTGCAATTGATAACAGCGAAATAACTTCAAAGTGCCAAGCGTATTAGACAGGTTTCGCTGCCACGCGCATCCAGTGGGCAACAAAGTTCAGCGGCATTTAATGAGTTGTGGATATATTTCACGAACATGGCGCATAAATCATTGAAAGTCAATATGTTTCGAATTTCAATTGGAAAAATCGAGCCATCGAGCCAGAATAATTTTTTCACCATCCTACTACCGTTTATTTCCAAGCAGTAACGATTGTTCAGGGTAGCTGTAATATTAGTCTTCCCCAATAAATTCTAGTAGTTAAGATTGGTGCAGAGGATGATCACATGACTATGTCTGAGTACACAGAACGAGTAAAATGTTGCACGTTTTGAGAAAATGTAGACTGTAGTACGATACATAAAAAATAAGACCGAACCTGTAATTAAGTCTATTGGATTATTTTGAGGTGAAAACTAACACAACTACAGTCTTATATTCCGGGGAAGCAAGGTGAAACTCTCTGAGATGTTGCTTCAACGGTTGGGCGCACGTGTGCAAAGCAGTGGTCAGCATCCGGTTGAAGGGTTGATATCCGCCAGATAGTGGTTGACATTTTGGATAAGATATATCAAAAAGCAGAATTAAAACATCGGAGTGGATTTGAACAAACCATACAGACCAAAAACACGAAAATATTTTGGAATGGCTTTGCAAAAATCTCTAGTCTTTGCACTGCTAAGATTGCATTGTGTTTGACAAAGCTATAGGCCAGTAGTTCCCTAATTTCAACGCCACCAACCCCTGTGGATGTCAAATGTCTCCACGAACCACAACTTTTGCGAGACACGATCCGATTCCGAATTTTGCCATTCTACGTTGCCTTCATATCGCAGAAGGCAGTGCTTTATTAAACATTAATGAAAGATCAAAGCAGCACACACTTAGAGTCCACCTATGCACTGAGTTACTTAATGCAAGCTTGCAAAACCTTCTCATAAAGTCGCCACGCTGGATAACAGGGTTGCCAGGGCCACGTGGATCAAAAACATCAAATCGCTAATGAAAATATGCCAAAAAGCTTAAAAAAATACCAAACACACAGAAACAGGCCCAATTGTGTTGCTTCTGAATTAACCAGATGAGTAATAGCTAAAACGCAATGTTGCTACAGAAAAAAATATAGAAGTATTATATACAAATTAATGAATAATTAGTCGTTATACTCCAAAAGTACACAAATTAAACTAAAAATCCTGTTGCACATTTTTCAACCTTTGCTATCAAAGGATTTCTCCAGAAGTAAGCATATCCATAATAAACTATGCCACCATTTCCTTTCATAGGAAAAAATACGTAACAGACATATAATAGAAGATTTAGCAGGAATGTGATAGAAAATATTTATAAACGCCTGAAACAACAAAATACATAAAAATGCAAATATGCCTCATGCCATGGCTTATGATCACTTTTAATCTGGTACACAAATGTCACAAAATGTCTATCACTAAATTTGAAGTCACAGAGCGCCCACAGAAAAGCTGACAGGCTTGCCAGGTTCAGATGGTCCAAATACGGTTCGCCAAATCGCCAGGCGAAATATATCAAAATAGCTTCAAAAATGCCAAACAAGCCAAAACAGACTGAAATTTTTCTGTAAGTTCAAGACGAAGCAGTCAGGAAATTGAGAAATGTCAAACGTATATTTCTGCGAGCACCATTGCAAAGGGTCAAAAACATGCAAAACTATGACGTACATGCCAAAAAGCGTTTTTTCATGCCAAACCACTTTTTAAAAGGCTAGAATTACGGAATTTGGATTAAAAATGTTTACCTGGCAAACCTGCTGGAAAGAAGTCAATGCCTGTAGGCCAGGGTTGCGAACTTGGCCTTTTTGCGCCCAAATTGTGAAAATGTGGCCGTTTTCAGAAGTGGTTTGGCTACAAATATTTTGTTAGACTTTTTTTAGTATTTTTGAAAATTAGGCCAAATTTG
>JGI24022J15233_10007418_pt1 | contig 12077 bp, 6 predicted proteins | sample Ectturendosymbi2_FD_15233 | JGI IMG/M metagenome (IMG submission 15233)
GTTGCCAAGCCAAAGCAAGGCAAATTAAAAGGCTCTCACCACTTTGTTCGCTATATAACTCTCCAGTAGTACTCTAAGTTGACTGCTTCNTTCGGTTATATTCAGATATACAACAAAAACGCCAATACACTTGGGCGTGAAGTCAGAAACACGTAACGTAACGATCCGATGTAGAGTCGGGATTAGAATGACGACGAACAAAAGCGTTGGGCGTTCGAATGCGCCACAGGAAACAGCGACCGGCTGCGGTTATGTAGGTTTGCAGGCTATCATGTCGACGGTCGGACTATTCGCAAACAAGTACATCGCGTTGAATCACCAATGGAATATTACTGGGAATTACGCAGTAAGAATGCACAAAACATTAAAGCGCTAATGTGTCCACTATACATAGATGAAAACTTCAAGAAAAGTCTACATTTGATTTGTTTACATTGGCTTTTTTATACCTTCCTGAAAATGCACTGCTATGCAAAACGATGCTATTTATCACTACCAATTAGTTATAACTTTCATGTTATGCTGCTGCTAGAAAACAAAGTTTCCTAGTGAATTTTGCCGCTAATCTAGTAAACCTTGCTAGTAAGCCTAATGGTTTCTAATAAAAATTCCTATTTTACAATGGCGTGCTGTGTATTTCACGCTTAAAATCTGCAATGGTATCATATCTTAATCATACTCGCTGCTAACAGCTTACACAGCTACAAATGCTATGGGTGATTACACAGCTACAAATGCTATGGGTATTATATTATATACCTACTAAATATAGGTCAGTTCTTTTTAGATCGCTACACTAGTACAGACCCGGTTTGATCATTGCGACTGGAAAGTAAGATGTTGTGGCAGTTAACGTTTTTTTTACTTCTACAACAGTGGTTCTCAACCATTTCGCTGAAGAGAGCCAAATGCAGACTACGATTTTATTACAGAGCCGCACTAAAAATTCTAACACAAGTCAATTGGCACGTTTTTTTATTGCACCAACGAAGTCTTTTTCACAAGATATTAGAGGTGTTACTGAAAGGCTGCTAAGAACCGCACAAAGGATGCTTGGAAGCTGCATGCGGCTCTTAGAAGAGTGTTTGAGAACCATTGTTTACAAGTAACACCAACTCTGTTAGCTACAATGCAACAACCTTAACGATGATTAAACCAAGGAACCATCAAAGGCTTGCAGATCCATTGTTGCAGTCTGGTGTCGTAACTGATAAATACTTCTCAAATAGTTACAACTTCATCTCCGGTCTATTTTAAATTGAACTCCGGCTCCATCTGATTTTTAATTTGCACTCCGGCTTCAGGAAAAATGCCCAGCTCCGGCTCCGGGCTCCGGAGTCCTGCTTTGTTGAGTCAGACTCGTTTATCGCTCAATAACAAATAAAGATGTCGAAACTTGTGTGCCACAATTTTTAGGGATTTTGCCCGAATTTTCGACAAGTCAAAACTTTGGGGGTGCACTTGCACCGCCAGCTCCTATACCACTGTGTTACCATGTTACTGTTACGCAACAAAGACCAACAGTAGAAGGATCCGTTCGCAAATTTCGCTACCTGCCTCTGCAGGCAAAGGAGCGGACATGAGTGAACTGCAAGCTCATCAATGTATGACACCAGAACAGTGAACCTGGCTCTTGAGCAGTCTGAGTGTCAAACCTGCAAATAAACTGTCATTGCAAGAATTAAACAATTAAAAGGAATTAAGCTCGTGACTTCGTTTTTTGTAGAAATCTGTGGTTCTTAGTCCCAATTTCCATAGGGGGGAAATGCCAGTTTTGCCCTCCTGAGGACGCCCATGACTCAAGCCACAGTTGAAAGGCATTACTTCATTGCGTAGAAGAACCGTACAACATCGAATTCTGCGCAATTCTGGGTCACTGAAACAGTCAACCACCACAGCACGTCGGCCTACCCTGATTTGTTGGCAAGCAGTCATACGCTTACCAAGGGTATACGGAGTCTGAAATTTTTGACTCCGACTCCGCTCTTGCTTCGGCTGAATATAATCCGACTCCGCTCCGACTCCGAAACATTTTTAAGTTTTGAACTCCGACTCCTGCTTAAACTCCAAAGTGAATGCTGTAAACCTTTGGCAGTGTCTAAACGACCGTATCCGGTTTTTGCTTTGAAAAGACTAAAAAAATGTATCAAATGAAATTGCTGACCTCTTCAAAATATGTGACCTCTTCTTTGCATGTCAGTTGCTTCTCACATTAAAGGACTAAGGTGGCTATTAACTTTTTGCAACCCTATACCCTAAACCAGTGGTTCCCAAACGTTTCAGGCTTGCGGCACCCTACAAAAAAGAAATATAATTTACTTGCGGGACCTAGTGGTGAAACCACAGCCGTTTTGTTTGAGGTATAGCGACATTTTGAAAACATCTTTTCAATGATGTATTGAAAAGCATATTAGCTCGCAGCGCCCCTGGGTATTGTACTGTAAATGGCACTATAGGGTGCCGCGGCACTTAAGTTGGGAACCACTGCCCTAAACCTTATGCCCTAACCTTAAATCCTAACCGTTAACCCTAACCGTAAACCCTAACCCTCAACACTAAATGTTAAACCTAAACCGTAACATTAGACACTAACACTGAACCCTAACCTCAAACGCTAACACAAAACCCTAACCTTAAATGCTAAACCTAACCCTAACCCAAAAGCTTAAGTGTAAACCTTTGTCTGCTTTCCGAAATGTACATCACAAGGGATCCAAACATTTTGACATACAATCTTGTATAAGCACATCAAAAGAAAAATTCAATACAAAAATGGAGTGACTCGAACTGACAATTGCTTAGTCACTTCCCACTCGACCATGTTGACAGTAGCGAGAATTTCTCCAACTCAGTGTTATAGCAGGCAGAAAACCGAACGCGGATACGGTCTTTTTGTCCATCGAAACGGAAAACTGGATACGGTTGTTGAGACACTACTTAAAATTTTTATGTGAGCTAAATTCTATAGGCCAATAGATTTGCAACGTGTCACCATGAACAAGAAATTGTCCAAATCTTTGCATACATGAAACTCACCAACCTAACCTTACTTACATCCAAGCAGTATTAAAATTTTTGGACTTTCTGTGAAGTAGTTTTGCACATTTATAGTTTACATCATAACATGCTTTGTAAAACAAACAACCTGCAATAATAATAATCAATAATAAGCAACTAACCTATTCAAAAATGACTCCGGCTCCGGTCCTTAAAAAAATCAACTCCGGCTCCACTCCTATTTTCTAAATTGGTTAAGACTCCGGTCGGAGTCCACTCCTACAATCCAACGCCAGTACACCACTGACGCTTACCACGAAAAAAACAGTCAGAGAATGTTACGTCATAGATCGGTTTATTGGGCTGATTATGCAGCGGTCGTTACATTATGCACTATTTGATGTAGTCGGAGGGCTGCGCGCCGTAAGGATCAGGGTAGAGAAATTGCGTTAATCAGCTACGAAATAGCAACTGCGTTTCCGAACACTCCAGAACAATAGCGTAGCGGCTTTTATGAGCAAATATTTCCGATACATATCGGCGGAATTCTGCGCGTATGATACATCGGCAACAGCGCAATATCGGCCGAGATTTAATCATGAGCCAAAAAAAGGGTCTGGATCGATGAAAGTCTCAATAATTCCGTAATTTGGATGACATGCTACATAAGGGATCAGACGTGTATCATTGGTCATATAGTCAAAGCTCAATATTTAAACAAACAGGATGTACAATCCCGACGGATGTGAGAAATTCAACTGAACCAAACCTAATAACAGATTAAATACAGCAAGCTGAAGTCCCAAAACTGAACGAAAAATTACAAAAAAGTTCAAAACAAAATTATCAAATTCCAATCCAATGCAAATCCATCAAAATACTAAAATGCGTCCGGATTCAATTCTAAATCCAAGTCGATGTTCGTCTCTGCCTCTGCATCTGTCGCATCCGTCACGGAGCAACAACGCTCAAACGTTCCAAACTCTGCATGTGCAGGTGCACGCAAACAACTAAATCTCTTAGGATGTCGTTGTAATTCGCGCCATGTTCAAACACACTGATTGCCGAAATCAAAATATCTGTCATTTTAGCACTTCAAAAGGAACCATAAACCTCGCCTTGTGGTAAATCTAGCAAAGTCGTTTCTTAAAAAAGTCAAAAAATCGCGAAAGTGATTGACGTTTCAGACACAACTCCATCCCGTGGTAATTTCCGCACGGCTTTCACCTTCTCAAACATCGCGTGAGACTAATCCCAGCAGAGAATAAAAGAACGCAGATGTGTTTGCAATTATAGAATTAACTGAAGAAAAATCACAATCATTTCACTCACAAAAATTGATAAAGGCGCGCAGCGACTCTAAATTGAATTGACATGGCATAAAAAACAATCCTATGGAAGTCTTGCCACTTCTGATGCTTCAACATCATATCTGATGTTTTGGTGGCAAATCCGATGTTATCTGCGGTGTTGTTTTGGTTTTACACATTTCCTCTCCGTTTAAAATTGAAAGAAGTAAGATATATAATTTTTGAATTTTATTCATCCATCTCTCAGCCTCATGTGTGTCTAGTTATCGTTTCAAACTGAAGAAGCTCACTTCTCTGCGTTAGGGTTGACATTTTACGTTAGTAATAGAAGCATTTAGTTTATACGAAACTGTAACGTAAAAATTTGATGCTATCTGGTGTTGAAGAAGGCAACAACGTGATGTTAACGAGGCTGATCCCAGGTGTAACACTGCACGGTGCTCCAGCACGCTCTGTTTAACTCTGTCGTCGAAGATAGTGTGCGTCCTTTTCAGGGCCAAAAGGTTTTGTTACATATATTTCATTCTGGAATCATAGCCTGATTTAGCAGCGCTTGTCGTATGGTGCCGCCTTTCTGGGTTTGGACATTCGTTATACCTTCTGTTCATTACCACAGCTTGCCGCAGCGATGACTGTACATGTTTCTCTGTTTCTCCTCGTACTAAACTCGCCATAAAATTGCCGCTCCCTCCACTTCCCAGTTGCGACGTTTTCGGTTCTTAAGCAAATAGCCCAAACTATGCCATTCAAAGCAGCGCGCTTTCTGAAATACTACAGACCGCAAATCTGGGCTGTGGAGCGTGAAACTCACATCGTGTGGTACGTGCTCTTTGTTTATTCGAGCACTGGCGTGTAGTTGTATTTCGTCGATCGTTTGAAGTAGTTGCACTTGGATGACAGTCGTGACTTTGAGCTGCATGTTTACATAACCACAGTCACGTGATTCAGTATTCGTTAAATTTGTTTGTCGCGCACTCGCTCGGCCAACCAAAGGTGAAGTCTGTTCGCTCAGTTTAGTAAGCTGCGCTGGTAGAATGCTTAGCATTGTTTCTGTTGTGTTTCAGAAGCCGTATTCGACGATCAATCGCTGTTGAAGTTTGCTGCTTACAAAAAAGCGATTACCAGTCGTTACAAAGTTGTCCGAAACAAGATGGTTGCCCATGCTAACTCTACTCGCGCAGTAGTGTTGGGATACAAAGATACAAGAAATCCGCTCAACGAGATTGCCTTGCTTCTTGCGTGTGAGCGGCGGTTAAAACAAAATCCACAAGGTCCTCAAGCCATTTAGTGTTGTTTATGTTAGGGGATCGTAGGTCTTCCAGTTCCAGGTAGTTCGGAGGGCAGAGAATGTTACAGTCAAAGATGAGATGATTGGCTGACTGCTCCTCAGCACCACAGATGCATTTGGGTGTATCTAGCATGCAGCAGCGGTACATGCATGTACTACCGCGGCCGACGCCAGCTTTTAACCAATTTAGTGCTACCCAGAGACTCTCTGCCTGTCAGAAGCTTTGCTTCTTGCTCAGAAGCTTTTCTTCTGTCAACGAAAAAAAGCCTGTTTACCGAAATAAAGTTGAAGGATTAGCGGCGATTATAAGGCGACTCGAAACTTATTTTAGGTGTTACATGGGATCGTTTGTTGATCCACATCAAAAGTGCTAACTTAATGCTGCAACGTGCAGGTATGGATCTGAAAATATCAACTGTGTTGCTTGAATTACTCGTCGAATTTTGCAAGAAACCCGCGAGTAATATTCTAATATGGACGAAGGAATGACAGCTGTCAGGCACAAATTTCTGCTGCAGGGGTGAACAACATTTTCGTTATTGCCGGCCGCATTAAGTTTATTCTTAATTAACTACGGTCGCCAGTGAGTTATATTTTTATTTTTTGCACTGCGTCTGCTGCCACACATTGCGCCTGACCTGCTTCCACACGTCTGTTCGGTCGTCTTTCTACTAAGTATCCTTATACAATAGACCAGTGGTCTTCAGCCTTTTTTGTACAATCGCCCCCCTACGGGAACTTTGTTTGAAAATCGCCCCCTACCAACATTTTTGCGTTATCTGAAAATATTACTTTCTTTTAAAAATAATTTCAGTGGTAATGAAATATAAACGGGCAACCCAGTTAGCACAAAATAAAACGAAGAAAGAAAACGAATGTAAATGCATTTGTAGCTTAGATGTTATACATTTCCAAAAAAACAGCTGGTTCCAACCGTTGACAACCTTGCGATGGTGTTTATCTGCAAGCTTTTTCAAAGCAGTTTGCAAGTTGATCAGCTTAAGTCTTATGGCGTTTCCACCGGTCTTGTTCATGTCAAGATGATTGCGGTATTTATGACGAATGTGCAGTACTTGGCTGAAACCTTGCTCAGCAAAATACGTCGTGGGAAACGCCAATAATAATAGCTTCACTTTTCCCCAACGTTCTGGAAAACGCTTACTGCATTTTATCCAAAAATCCAATCATTCGTGTGTATGAAATACAGCACGGGCTTCATCATCGCTTTGGATGTCGATGAGACGTTTCTGAAAGGTGGTCGCATTTGCTTATGCTGGTTTGCTGGCAAAAATGCATTTCACCCATAATTTTTTACGCAATGTAACTTTCGGCGTGATCTCCACAACAGAATGACTTCATAGCAAGCCTCAAACAAGTAGCGGAAAGTTTTTTTGGACTCCTTAGTTTAGCCACCGATTGAAAAAAATAAGCACGTTTTTACAAATTACGGGTAGCAGTTACTGATTTTACTAGCTGGTAATGCTACGCAAATCGTCTCGCAACAGTCATATTTCCAGTATTTTCGCAACAGAACACACTTCATTAGGTCTACATTGTTTTACTCTAGGTACCAATCAAATATTATAAAACACGTGATAAAGGACGGTCATATTTTTTTGCGTACGAAACAATGGTTTGGCAATGCTCTGCAATTTTGCTGATAATAACACATACGGTTGGAGGGATTTGTGACAGTTCACGACGAAAATTCTCAAGGCTAAAATTGACGGCCGCTCTCAATTAACATTCGCTTTTGCTGCGAAAGTCGATGCAATGAGTTAGTGGTAGCAATGTTATGATTGTTGGGCCATTTCTACTATCTTCAAAAAAGCTGAAGTTTTCCTCTTGAAAGATGGGGTTTGACCAATTGGGTATTTTCCGATAGCTATATCAGTACTGGTGGCTTTCAACCAAAATCATTACGATATAACTAATTAACGCATACAATACGAAAAACGTCCAAAACCCCGAGTGCTGATCTGTACAAGCTGGCAAATGTTCTTGCTTGATGTCCTGTTTGAGACGTTTATCATGCAACGATTGGGTTAACCAACCTAACAAACTACTCAGTGCAACAGTTTCTCTACTCTTTTATCTAATTTTGAACATTAGTTTCAACAAAATACTTGTACATTCACAACCTTTGTGAGAACGGCAAAGCTTGACTCTCAACCAGTGAAAATCTCAGTTAGTTGGTACAGTGAAGCGTTACACAGAACGATGATAGTTTGATTGTTACGTGACCACTCCGATATATTTTATAACCTTTATCACGAACAGGGCCGGCCCTTAGCCGATTGGACCGATTGCTTCCAATCGGGCCCTGCGCCAAAGGGGGCCCCGCGCTTCGCCTACTACAAGCCTCTAAGCAAACTTGCACTTTCAGTTGAAGCTGCTTGTGTAGTGCCGGCATGGGACCCACAATAGTTTTAACCGTGGGACCCTTTACCACCGAAAATCAAAGTGAACTACGCGGTTTCTAACGCCCTTGATCCTCACAATTTGTTCTTTAGTCGTAACAATGGCAATTGATTTCGGTAATGTGAAGCTAAGTTTTTTCAATGGATGGAAAAGAACGTTTTGTAGTCTAGCTTTTTCAACAGCTACTACAATTAGGGCCGTGAGGGCTTAAGTTTTGAAGCTGTTTTCTGTTGCGGTTATAAGCGTTTCGTATTTGGCTGGTCAAGTTTCAACATTTGCTACAAAATACGGTTCGATAGTTATTGCTGTTTCAATGGTTACTGCTACTTGTCTTCTAAAGGTTAACTTTAGTTTGCAATGGCAAATGTGTGCTGCTTAGTCAGTCATATTCAATTTCCCTCTCGTAGGGATATGACGAGTCAACCTGACAATGGCGAAATTGTTTGAAATANACATAGTTTTGATTATGCCAACACTCCCGGTGTGCAACAAATAATGGTTCCTTGAAAGAGTATAGAAAATTTCTTTACGAATATTGACAGTAAAACCATNTGCAAAAAAACAAAAGTGACAGTTACGTTTGAAGAGATTTTCCATTTGCCCGAATTTTGCAGCCACTAAAACACAATCTTCAACAGGAAAATTTTGCAGGCCGGTGATTCTACTTCAAGCAAACTACCCAAACATATCGGACAGTTTTATTTGAACTTTTTTTAACAATGCCCGAATATGTGGGAGCAATTGCCCTCCTCACCTCGTACGTCTTTAATGCTACCAAAGTACTTGGCTGTTTTGAAAACTTTCTAAAAAATCTGTTTATCATTATTGGGAAATCTGTAATTACTTGATATATTTCTTCCACGTAAGAAGAGAAAACTTTTTATTTTTCATTAAAACCTGCTCTAATCAGCGGTTTTTGCTTTTAACAGTTGCTCTACGATGAACATTATTTAAGCGTAAATTATATATTGATATGCAAGTCTTATAGTGGTGTTTTGTTTTTTGGTTGTAACAGTCGAATGTGGGTTATTTGTTTTAAGAATACGTTGTTTCGGTTTTGCAACTTAATTAAATACTATGAGTCAAAGATCAGAGATATAGGCCGAAAATATTATGCGGCAGTCAAGAGTGCTAAAGCTGAAAAAGGCCGAAACATAAAAAAAGAGATGCGTTGGACAATAATTTAGTAGAACTACCGCTCAAAATCCCAAAAAATCTCTGGAAGAGTCACACCACGGTGAAGATGGTTCTCGTGCACTTCAACACACTTCAAATTGTATTTTGTAAAGCAAACGGTTCTGCTACACGGCCTGGCGTAATGAATCGGAATGCTGGGGACTATTTAGCCCAAGTGGGATCACCTTCAATCACAACAGAAGTTTTCCCCGAAAACGAAAGTTATAGGACACAGCTTTCTAAGTTTCACTGCAAAAGAGTACTGCCAACTAGTGAAGCGGTAGGTCGTCCATGGCTACTGTACTTGGCATAGAAAAATAGAATCTTTTGTTAACACTGCAAACTTTTCAGCCATGAGTGTCCACTCGCATTAAAGAATAACTCCCCCTGGATGTTTTGAGATTAGTAACTCATGGATTTATTGGGTGTTACGGCGCTGACGTCTTTTCTGGAAAGGTGAAACTGTTGGGTAGTTGCCATTTGGGGCCTCACTTTTTCACATCACCAATTTCTATCATTGTGACTTGGTGCTCCTCTTCAAATATTTCTGCAAATGGCACTGAATGGGGCCCCGCAAAAATGCTTCCAATCGGGCCCCGCACTTGCTAAGGCCGGCCCTGATCACGAACCATGGAGTCGAAAGTGCATCAATTGCTTCGACTCCAAAGTAACAAATATTGTTTTTTTTGTAATCAATCCAAAAATTTAGTATGCTTAAACTGCAGTTATCGCCTCCCTGGAATCTGAAATTGCCCCCCAAATCTCGTAAATCACAAAATCGCCCCAACGACGCATAAGATCGCCCTCTGGGGGGCGATTTCGCCCACGTTGAAGACCACTGGCTTACACAAACGTGCATGACTAAGAGATCTTACCAACTAAAAAGGAAAGCCCTGATGGGCAAGGATGTAAGAAATACAATTAGAGACAGCGTATCATCCTTGTTCTGAGGGTTTCTAGATCGCAAACTGGGAACAAACTTCGATTTGTCTGAATTGTAACTCCACAAACAGGGAAACAAAAGGAAAGTTCGCAGGGAGATGATTCTGCTTAAGCAAACTGCCCAAACATATCGGGCAGTTTCGCCTGAGTTTTTTTAATTGCCCGAACCTAGGGGGGCAATTGCCCTCCCGCCTCGTACGCCTATGAGCCATTTCCTTCACCCAAATATATATCATTACATCTACCGTAATTGGGGGCCGTATCTAAGAACATACGGCAAGAGAACTCAGCGGATTTATAAAACGAAGTGCTGTAGTGATCTTGAAGCTACGCTGCTTTCAGAAAACACAGAAGCTGCAGAGCTGGTTTTCGATCAAAGGACGGTAAGCCTTGCTTAACCGGTACATCGTTGTTTACAGGCTTCCATGGACTTGCGGTGTCTCACACATCGGACAAATGCAACGCAATGAAAGGAACCGTATTGAGGTGCGCAGTGCTTCATTTGAACTCGTCAGCCTGGTTTTGGGGCCTTTCCACGAAGCATTGAAAGGTTATCTCCATGCGGTTGGCATACCGGGCTGCAACCCGGCGCCAATCCTGCTTAACATCAGCAATTATCTGCTCTGCTTTAGTCAATAATATATGCAAGTGAATCAAATGAACATTGCAAGCTTATTTGGCAGAAGCAGAAATTAAGCACTAGAAAACGCCGACTGATTTAGGCGATGAGCTAAAACCACATGAAAATGTTTCCGCATTACTCTGCTCAGGCCGAGGTACTTGTTGACGGAGACATCAGTTTTTTTGTCGACATTTCCAGCAAGGAATAAAACGCGATGCTAAGTGCAGATCAGTGATTCTCGACGTGATCCAGGTAGAACACAACCGGTGCCACTGGTTTAGATTGCAGCAACTTTGAGGTATTGTGGGAGAAAAATCATGAAAGCCAGTGAGTCACAGCAAGACAGGACCATGCCTCCCAACGTGTCGCAAGGTCACAAACTTGGCGGCTCGATTTTGTTTCTTTACCGAAGCCTGTCACTGCAGGTTTATGAAGTGATAGGGGTTCAACCAGGATATTCAATTGAGAAAGAGGAAGTTAAGCAATACGCAAGTCAAACAAAAAGTTACCTACTTTTCTGAACACAAATATCACCAAAACGCGTCACCGTTTACAAAAATGTGACCATTCTCGCTGTACTTTGATTTTTTCTTCAGAACAGGGAGGTCACGACCCCTTCTGGCTACGTCTACATAAACGGATACACCATAGCAACGTAAACCAAACCCTTGTTCATAGTAGGCTGTGGTCACAGTATGGTGTACCTGTGCCTGCTGTCACTGATATAAGTACTCGCTTCAAACCCTGCTTTATTTGTCGCAGTTCACTCTTGCGCGTACGTTTCATGTCTTCGCTGTCATCAGAAGCTCCGCTACGTGACAATACGAAAAGTAGATTACGCCTGGCACGAACGTACGGTGCCAAGTGCAGACTTTCCTATTGGTAGCTTGGTGAAACCACGGACGGTTGCCTGTGGATTGTTGCACAACTTTTATGCAATATAGATCGATTTTTCTGATGTTGAGGCGTGATCACTGAGGCATGGTGTGCTTTAGCATGGTTTCTTTCTGGGATGCGTCAGTGAAAAAAGCCAATTCTTCCGACAATCCAGTTAGTTTGTATTGCTTTTCAGTTTAACAGGCGGCGGGAAAACCGCTCCACCCGCCTGGCACCGAACATGACTTTGGGCGAAAAAACGCCCAACATCCAAGTTGGATGCTGCGAACCGTGTAATAGTTATCCCGCTCATAAACCACCAAGTAAAACCGAAGTCGCAGATTTTATTGCGAAGTACGAGAAACCGCACCGCTGGTGGACAGATATGACGATCAGTCAGTCCGGAAGTGGGCGCAACGCGTGCTTCACATGCAGCGGATTGCAT
>JGI24022J15233_10007419_pt1 | contig 12075 bp, 4 predicted proteins | sample Ectturendosymbi2_FD_15233 | JGI IMG/M metagenome (IMG submission 15233)
GGTNGCGGATTTTTTGTGAGTGACGTCATAAGTGAAGTAGTTTTGGGGCCATTTTGGCTCATGTTACCTGGCCTAGGGCCCAACCGCTAGGCCAAAGTATTGTGCTGAAGTTTTTATTGGAAACTAGGCTCGAGTCCAAGTCTTTTGAGCTTTTGATTGACTTTCTAGCGTTTCTGGTTCAAAAGTTATGATCTAAAATAAACAAATGAATTAATTATCTAATTAGTCAAATATTTTTATTACTTTAGATCATAACGTTTGAACCTGAAACCCCAGCAGGTCATCCAAAGTATCAAGACTCGGATTGTAGCCTAGTTTCCAGTAAAAACTTCAGCAAAATACTACCATCTAATGGTTTGGGCCTAGGGCCAGATGAAGTGGGCCAAGGTAGCCTAAAAGTCCTCCACTTATGACGTCACTCATAAAAAAAATCCGCACCCCCCAACTAAAAAATTTTTTTCGAGTGCAGACTAGAAGACTTGCCGTGTCTTTTGAGCTTTTGACCAGGTCGGTAACCTGTACCAGAGTGGAAAAATTCCCACGCAAAGCCATGTGCCTTTCAGTGTTTTTTTCGCGAAAATCCCCGAAATTGGCCGGACGCCAAAGTGTTTAAAAACCTGCTTTACTAATGCTGCAATCATAAATGATAGTGTTTCTTGAGTTTTGCTGTTGTGCTATGAAGAACTCCCAAGAAAATACAATAAAGCAACTTACCCAAAAGACACTATTGATAATCCCGATGAATTGCTGTTGTGATCAGACTGAGGAGTAGTCACCAGGCTTGAAAGAGAATTACCAAATGCTTCTTCCATCTGATCATATAAGCTTCCTTTGCAACAGTTATGGAGCTCGTCAGCACAACACCATTCTCCTGACTTTGGCACAATTTTTTGGTCATTGCAAACCTTCCTTGACCAATCACGACATTTTCGATGTTCTGTAATAAATATATGAGTCATCTCAAATTAATTGTTTTCAGGCCATAACTTTTGAACCAGAAACGCTAGAAAGCTAAACAAGGGGTCAAAAGACTCAGATTATTGCCTGTTTCCAATAAAACTTGAGTCAAAAATTTCCCTCTTGCAATTGGCACCCAGGCCTGGGCAACCTCAGCCAAAGTGGCCTGAAACCTGCCCCAGTTCTGATGTCACCCACAAAAACCCAAAACTTTCCAATCTTTTTTTTAAATGCAAGCTAGAAGACTTGCCACATCTTTTGATGGTTTAACTAGCTCAACTGCCTGGCGAGTTATGGAGTTGCAAAGTGACGGTAAAAAAGTGGCTTATGCAGGTTTTAAAGGTTAGCCAACCCAGCGCCGAAGGTGTTAATGCGATTGAATCTTGGACTGGTTGGCAACGCTTAATAAAACACTTATTTTCTAAATTTGCTATTCAATGTGGCAACTGTAAATGTATGTTGGTAGGATCACAATATGGTTTTACTGCAAAGTTATTTAAAGGTAATCAGCAGAGATGGATACAATCCACAAAATGTTCATGGTTTTTGGTCATAAAAATCATATATATTGTACAGTTTTCTAGTGCTTTTGATGTTGTGAGGTAAGAGTTACATCAGGCTTGCAGCAGTAGTTTCTGATGCACTAGTTTTCCCCAAAACTGTAGCCAGATGCCTTGTTGAATAACATTTCACTTCACTCACAAAAAATCCGAACCAAAAAATTTTTTTTCATTGCGAACTACAAGATTTGCCAAGCCTTTTGAGCCTTTGAACAGCCCTCCAAAGTTTCTGCATATGCATAATTGGTTGAGCATATACCAAATCAAGTACTGTAAGACCACGTTTTCTGGATTACCGCATCTAACCTACTTAATATTCAATCGTCCAGTATTGGGCAAAACAACGCTGTTATGCTAGATGTTGAAAAAAAGCATTATATTTCAGAATTGCAATTAAACTTGCAAAAGCACATCGAATGTGTGGTGTTGCAGGTGCAGCTTTAACAAAATATCAACAAAGTGAAAAACTCTGTTGCAAGAAAATTTGGACTTATTGAAAAATTTTGACTTTTTTGACCTAATAGCTTTGGTGTAGCTCATGACATCAGCATGAAATTTGGTTTGTGCACGTTTCATAAACTTTGAAAAAGTCATATTACCTTTTGGCTGCCCTATAATTAGTACAGTAGTTTAGCTTTTTCAGAGGAATAAGTAGTTTAACCTAAGTCGAAAGCATCTTTCCACAATGCTGATAACTAACATGTCAACAGAGATCATACACCACATACTGGTAAAAACTCCTCAACGAAACTAGTGAGCTTCTGTTGACCATTGACTTTTGGCCCAATAGACAAAGAGGTAGCTATATTGACATCAATGTTCATTTCATTGCAAATTAAAAGTGACACAAAGCTTCAATGGCATGTAGACAATTCAAAGGTTACCACACAGCTGAAAACATCATAACCCACTTTGAACAAACAGTCATCAATTTTGAATTTACTAACAAACGACTTTCCAGTACTGCTGGACGAGTATTCATGCCTGATAGATATTGTTTGACTGACAAAAGATTTGAACTGTTGATGCTTATCAACTGTAACAAAGATTTTAAATGTTGATTATTTTTCTTTTTAAAGTGTTTGTTGATTCATAACTGCACAAAGATCTGAGCAAACAATTAATGTGATTTTCCTTTTTTTCATTCTTTCTCTTATTCATAATTTCGTTTATTGCATTTGTTCATATCTTACACTGCCTGAAACATACATCAAATTCATACCAAGCAAATGGGTTTTGTTTTCTTTCTTTCTTTCTGAAGATGTTATAAGACAAATGTAAACGCATTTGTAATCATGATTACTTTCAATGTAATCGTAATCGATTACATTGTGAATTTGTTTATTTGTAATTGTAATCAAGCATGTAGCAAGTAATCGTAATCAATTACACTTGTGCTGCGTTGTAATCGCCCCATGTCTGATTGGTACAGTTGTGATTCGAGGGCCTGAGCAGCAAGTGCACAAAGCTTCACACTGTGGCAGCAAGCAACAACAGAGATCAAACACCATGATCATTCTATTATTGCTTGTTTGTGCCAGGTGTTATTCTTAGCACATACCCTGTTTGTAGTGTATCGCGCATTTACCATTGCACCAACCAAGAGTTTGCAAACTGTATGTAACCCTATCAGTCACATAATTACCAAGCACGTAATTGTACATAAGCCAGGAAAGAATGTGTTAAAACAATGATGCTTAAACACAAAATGCATATAAATGGCTTGCCCTGGGGTAGATATAATGAACTACGCAATCAGCATTTTATATCATTAAGATTTTGGGCGTTTGGTGCCAGACCAGAGCAGCAAATTTGCTTCCTATTGGAAAGGTTGGGGGTCTATGTTTTTGCTCAAGTAGCACTGTTATTGATTCACTTAGTGGCTATGCTTTAAACAGCAGTAGGGGCTTTATAGCGTTTTCAGTACTAGTAATCACTAATCAGCATAGTTCAGTGCTTGCAGTATCTGAAAAATAGTGAATATGCATTGCTGCAAGCTAATTAACACTTTGAGAGCCGGCGTACAATATATTCGTACTTCGATTTCAGCCTAAAAAACAGCAGTTTTCGGTTGCCTTACCAACGCCCTAGCTCCTCCACCGATTGTGCCAGAGAGCTGTTCAAGGCCTCAAACCAATCGGCCAGTCTAGAGGATTGCACTCGAAAAAAAATTTTTTGGTTGGGGGTTGCAGATTTTTTGTGACTGACGTCATAAGTGAAGTAGTTTTTGGGCCATTTTGGCTCATGTTGCCTGGCCTAGGGCCCAACCGCTAGGTCAAAGTGTTTCGCTAAAGTTTTCATTGGAAACTAGACTCGAGTCCGAGTCTTTTGAGCATTTGATCAACTTGCTAGCATTTCTGGTTCAAAAGTTATGATCTAAAATAAACAAATGAATTAATTATCTAATTAGTCAAATATTTTTACTAACTAACATCATAACTTTTGAACCTGAAACCCCAGCAAGTTATCCACAGTATCAAAAGACTCAGATTGTAGCCTAGTTTCTAGTAAAAACTTCAGCGAAAGACTACCACCTAATGGTTGGCGCCCAGGGCCAGGCAAAGTGGGCCAAGGTGGCCTAAAAGTCCTCCACTTATGACGTCACTCACAAAAAACCTGCATCCCCCAAGCAAAAACATCTTTTTCGAGTGTAGACTAGAAGACTAGCCGTGTCTTTTGAGACTTTTACAGGGTCTGTAGAGCATACCGGACCGGATGAATTCCCACGCAAACCCACGTGCATTTAGGCGTTTCTTTCCGAAAATCCCCGAAAGCAGCCGGACGCCAAAGAGTTAATTCAAGGGTGCAAAAATGCAGAGTACGCAAACAGGATTTGCAGTGATGTAGCAGTGCGTTGCTAATAATTTTGAGTGCAATATTATTCTTAGGGTACTATTCTTAGAATAATTAAATTGCATATTTTCTTTCACATTTTATACTTTATATTTGAGCTTGACCAATGCATTGGCATGCTGATATATATATTGGGCAGCATGGCGATGTTGCTGATATATTTGCTAATAAAGCCCAGGCTACATTCTTGTTCTGCATGAAGTGTTCGGAAACCCAAGTGGCTACTTGTCTTTGATTCAACAAAACGAGATCTAGCTATCTCCTGCCTTGGTCCTACTTATTTTCTTGCAATGATTCAAGCTTTTTGTCATCATTCAGCAATGATACTAAGTCACAGTAGTGACCCACACAAGCAAATCATATCGCAATTTATTTGCAGAATGAAACTAGTTTCGTGTCTGACAGATCTTCAATCCTGCGAAGCCAATAAAAATGTTATGTAGTAGCAAATGTTGACATTGTAACAAATTAGCAAAAACTATGTGTAGTTGCACAGAACAGTTCGCAAGAGTTTAAGCCAAATAAGAGTTGACCTTCCTACAACCCCTCCACCAGACCTTGAGGGGTTCTAGGCTGGTCAACTCGTATTTGGCTTAATTTACTCTTGCGAATTGTTCTTAGCAACTGTACATAGTTTTTCTGAATTTACTACGTACAATGTCAAGATTCACCAGTAACTTTTCTACTGGCTGTGTAGGACTGAAGACTTGTTAGACATGAAACTAGTTTCCATGTGCAAATAAATTGTGATATGATCCACTTGTGTGTGTCACTGGCGGTGACTTAACTATCAATCATCTTTCATTATAGCAAATTCTCTGTCCTGTCCTTAATGGCTTGCAGCCTTCCGACTGCATCAAGTTGGATTTTAGCCTATACAGAAACCTGTTTGTGATGAGACGCACACGGTTGTTTATCCACTCATGGGATCCGAGCGCAGGCACATAGGCATACACAGTGCAGTATTTTTACACAGCACACATTTGCCTGTTTGTGGATCTGAGTGCAGGCACATAAGGCCCAAAAAGTCTTTTCAGTTGAGCTCTACTTTATATGCATATGCATGCTGAATAGCAATGTGTGCACAACTAAAAATTTCTGCATCCTACTAATATTCACACAAAATTTTTCATCCCTGAACTGTTCTTTTTTTTCGGTCATAGACCGAAATGATTTTGAAATGACTGAAAAAACTCAAGTAATTTTGGTCAGAATATCTGTTAATATAGGCTGAAAAGCATTGTTACGGTGAGTTTCAATACAACTGTGAGACAAATGACTGGGCGGCATTAGCTCAGTGGTAAAGTGTCCGCCTCACAGTTGGAAAGTTGGGTGTTCGATCCACAGCCACTGAGTGAATTGCTGTAGCGCTCCTTGGGCAAGAGCATTCGTTCACCTTAATCGCCCTGGCAAGAAGCACAATTCAGGCTAATTCAGGCTAAGGCCTGTCGCCAAAATTAAATGACTGAAATGTTTCAGTGACCAAAATGTCTCAGTGATGAAAAACAGCTCCTGAAGTAGTTACTTACTTTTTGGCACTTTGGGGTATGCTGATCCAACAATAACAAAAAGCACAATCATCCAAAGGCATCGAAATATATTCCTTCCATTCATCAGGCTAAAGAGTGCAAAGAAAAATCTCAACAATATTTATTACATCTCGAGCACCTTCATACAAAAAAGTTTGTTAAATTAACATGTCTTATGCACCATGTTTGAAGTAAGATTTTGAACATAAATCACATGGCCACAAAAATGGCAACTTTGAAATTTGCAAAGCATCAACCAGCAGCTAAACATTACCTTTCTGATAACACTATGCTTGCTACAATTTTTGTTTACACACTGATGTGCAACAGATTCATTCAAATTCTTAATGAAACAGAACAATTTCATGCAAGGACTATAGCTATAAGTACAGCATCAGCTGCCAAAAGACCATTGGTGAATCACATTCTCGTTATAATACCAAAGACATCTTAAAGCCAAGTGTGACTTATGCTCAGGCAAAAAGTGGATCAAAATGATTGAATCAATCATGACTTCCAAACACAGCTAATGAGTGTTCTTTAACACATTTTCTGCCAGTGTACGAATATTTCGTGTCAGAAATCCCACATGAACTGCTATTTTCACACCACTTTGGAACTCCATAACTTGCCAGTCGACTGTGCTAAAGCTGTTCAAACCCTGCAAAGACACAGCAAGTCTTCGAGTCTGCAATGAAAAAAGATCTTTTGGTTAAGGTTTTGGTGCTTTCGTGGGTGATGTCATAAGTGGAGTAGCTTTAGGCCACTTCTTCAGACCCTGGACCCAAACCACTGGATAGAAGTATTTTGCTCATGCTTTTAGTAGAAAAAAGGCTAAAATCTAAGTGTGTTGAGCTATTTATTGACATTATAAGGTTTCGGGTTCAAAAGTTATGGCCTAAAATCAACAAATTAATTAATGCACTAATAAGATAATTAATTAATTTGTTGTTTTCTGGCCCAAACTTTTGAACCCGAAACCTTAGCGAGTTACCCAAAATCTCAGAAGACTTGGATTTTAGCCTAGTTTTTACTAAAAACTTGAGTGAAATACTACGATCTAGCAGTTTGGGCCCAGGGCCAGATGAGGTGGGCCAAAAAGGCCTAAAACTACTTCACTTATGACATCACTTACAAAAAAAATCCAAAACCAAAAATATATTTTCAGTGGAGACTCAAAGAAATGCCGAGTCTTTTGAGGGTTTGAATAGCTCTCTAGCATAATCACATTGCGAGTTATGTAGTTGCTAAGACACATTGAAAACTGAGGATTTTTACTGGCACTACCGGCAGCAAAGGTGTAAGATGTGAAGTCAAGGTACATGTTTATGCTCAACAAAAATGGCACAACTACCATAAGCATCTTCCAAGTGACTATGTTGATAAAACACTTTAAGACAGTATTAAAAATTGCTATACAAGTAGCCAACATGGTTAATGTTATGATCAAGATTAAAAATCATTTTTAGCCCTATCCTGTTAAAATCACCAAATGGTTTATGTATCTTCCCAGTTAACAAAAAAAGCATTACACCATTTGGCAACAAATAACAATGAAGGATGAAGTAGCCTGCTACATTGTAAGTAAATTTTTTGCAAATTTTAAAGGAGCTTACTGTATGCAAAATGCATACTTAAGAGATGACAGGTAACAGATGCTGCCATGCACTGTTTTTAACTTCTGAAATTGTAGTTCCACATTACATAACATGTTCACCATGATCCCACAGCCACCGACTCAATGATCAGTGAACTCACATAAAATCCCCACAATAGTGTATGTTTTGATCTACACCACAGGGATACCAAAGCGCTCAGCCCTTCTTTTTTTCTTTTCAGAGAGACTGCCGTCATCCACATCACTCTTTAAACCACCAAATCGCTCCACCCTTTTCCGTTTTCTTTCTTCTTCATCTGTTTTTGAGAGAACATCCGACACAACTACTCCAAAGCGTTCTGCTCTTGATTTCAGCTTATCAGTGTCTGGACTTGCATCACTGGTGTTCAAACCAAATCGTTTGGAACGATTTGCAAGCCTTTCTGCATCAGAAAGTTCATTGACTTTCAAACCAAACTTAGTTGCTCTTGCAGCTCGTCTTTCTTCATCTGTCAATTTAGCTGCTGTTTTTATATCGGCCTTTGCTTCTGGAGCCATATCAACTTGCTTCTCATCATTTTTGTCATCACTAACTTTTGGTTTTTCGTCTTCATTTTCAGTTTTTGTGTTAGTTTCAGTTTCAGCATCTTCTTCTTCCTCTTCATCCAATAGTTCATCATCATCTTCTTCAACTTCTGCACCTTCATGTTCCTCAAGATATTGCTGTAACCTTTGTATGAGATCTTGCTTATTTCCTGAAACCTTCAATCCACGCAACTGTAACTCTTTCTTCAAATCAGCAATTTTCATTTTGTTCAGATCAAGCACAATTTCTTCCTCGGATGCCATAGTTGGGTTATTTTCTGAAAATTTTTCAAATAATTATGAAAAAGCACCTTGGTGTTGAAAAAAATAAGAAAAAATAACAAAATCAAATGAAACCAACCTCAAATATAACTGATGCTACCTATTAGCATGTTAGTGACTACAATCAAGTATACCAGACTACATCTCTTACAATCCCATTATGATTATTACTAAACACTGCAATTGATGCAATGGTTGTCACATTTGGTCTGTCCACAAACGCCATGACCTGTTTTTTTTATTGTTGCTACCACAACCAACTGTGTTGGACTGTGGTACCTGGCACATTTTCTTCTTTCAAACCACCTGGCATAGAAATAATAAAAGTATGAACCTGCAGCTTATGAAGCTTAACTCACAATATATTTTAAGGTTTTAGCATCAAGCTAAAACCTTGTATAAATAAGCAATAGGAAATGGTTTGAACTCCCTTATGGACAGCCAATTAATGGTGCTACTATGGTCAATGTCTCAACATCACATTTTTTGAAGTTCTAATCAGTAGGCCTTTTTACAGATGTTTCATACGAGCTCATTAGCTGACTTTCCGGGTCAATTAACACAAATTTCTGATGAATCAACAAATGCATTAGCAATGCAGTGAGCTTTTGGTAAAGTGAGTACAGAATTTTTAAGTTGCTTAGTTTGCAACTGAGCTAGATGGAGAACGAGTGATCCCAAAGCAGGTGCCTCAGACTTGGCAGCTGCACGAATGCCTGCTTTTGGATGGGTGATGCATGAATGAATTTGAATCACCTCTGCTATAGTCAAATGATACAATGTGTTTGTTTTATCTTGGTTTTGGAATCCATATTGTAGTACAGAAAAATCCAGTTAATTGCATAGCTGACTTGCCAAGCTTTCTTATGTGATTATCCATATCACATCAGACAAATATCTGCAAGTTTACCACCTAACTATTAGGGATGCATATAATGGAATATTGAATCCATTGGATTCGAATCCTTCAGTATTCAAATCCAAAAATCAGTTTTTTCTAGTATTTAGATTCAAAATAAATTTGGATTAAATATACGTGAAAAATTGCAAAGTTGACAAAACAAATAATTTCACTAAATTTTACAGTGGCACTCTTTGCACTCCTGAGTAAGAGAAAGAAACACTCAAGCTCATGGCACTGCATAAAACGAGCTAATTAACAGGTTCTGTGGTTGCTGATTGGCATGCTAAACCTCTGCGCGATCAACTCATTTTGCTGCTAACAACTTATTCCAGAAGGATTTGATATTCTGGATTAGAAATAAAGATTTCAGAATATTGCGGAACCTCTAAACGTTTCATAATGCATATCCCTACTAACTACACTTCTGCCCACATGCTTTCTACCTGACACCACTAATATCTGGTAGCTTGACACCAAACACAGATTTTTAAAACTGTGGGATACAGAAGTGCTTCTAGAGGTTCTAATAATCCTTTGGTCCTGACATTTGAAATCTTGCAGTGTTTAGCAAACCATCCATCATCAAATGAAATGTAAATTTAAAGTTGTTGCAGCCTGTTTTTTTGCTGATACATTTCAGTCATATTTTTGCTGAGACATTTTGGTCACGAAAACATTTCAGTCATTTGTCTCACAGTTTTACAACTCGCCATAGCAGTGTTAATTAGCTTACATTTTCTGACATTCTGACCGAAATGACTTAATTTCTTTCCGTCATTTCAAAAACATTTGTCTATGACCAAAAAATGACCAAAAAAACAGGTTGCAGCATGCATATTACAGTACACCAACTTTAACATGCATATTGTGTGGGCAGTGGCTACAGAACCACCCAAGGATCGTTAAATTTGAAACCTTATTCAACCACCTCTTGTAACATGACAGTAAAATGCATGAGAAGAATTCAGTAGGCTTGGTAGAGACATAGTAAACACAAAATGTAAACCTAGAACCTAACCTTAACTGTAGCCTAACGCAATGCTAAGCTAACACTAACCTAACGCTAACCCCTAAAGCAGGGGTCGGGAACCTATGGCTCGCGAGCCAGATGTGGCTTTTTTGATGACGGCATATCTGGTGTGCTTGATATTTTCTTAACACGATTGTTATGAATGACACTTTTTCTGTAATTTTCCATCAGCAACACCAGAAGTCACAGTAACAGCAAGAAGCATTTCATTACAGAGAAAATTCAGACATTTTTACCATTGTTTAAAATTGTTGGTTTTGTGAAAAAATGCGCACGTTAGTTAGTAAGTTAGTTGCATTAAGTGTTGAAAAATATTATATGGCTCTCACAGAAATACAATTCAAAATATGTGGGTTTCATGGCTCCCTTAGCCAAAAACGTACCTGACCCCTGCCCTGAAGCAAAAGTTTGGGAAGTTTTAAAAGAGTAAAGGAAAACTGATCCCACAAATTGAAACATGCAAGCAGTCACTAATATGAAAATGCAAGGCGCTAAGATGAGAGGCGAACCAGCGAACCCACAACTATTGGCATGGTAGACTTGAGACGTAATATCTGTTATGCTACCAGGTCGATGCCGTTTAAGTGACAAACTGACCGCTTTATTCGAACTGTGTCATACGAGGCAGTACGGTGGAATAAGTTTTGAAATGAAAAGATCCATGGGTAGTTCCGTAGTCGCTTGGTATTGTGTGTGTGATGTAATAATCGTCCATATCAGTTGCAGAATGTTGCCCACATATACAGCCATTATATTGCACTTCTACTTGCTTTGGACTGTGTAATGCAGTTGTGAACACATTTATGTCTGAAAGCTAACATGTATACATATCTACTTTTTCTTGAAAAAAGACCTTAATAACACAAGAAAAATTATGTACTGACAATAAACTTTTTTCTAATAAAGCTGCTGTCTAATGAACTGAATCTAAAAATTCATTGCTGAAGGTTGTATGTACCTGCAGTGTTTGATTTCAACATCTCGGCCAAAAGTAGTAACTTTGTATTCTAGCAATCCCACACAACAGTTGCTTCATCAAGTAAAATGTCACTACTGTACAGTTTTCGTCTGTGCAGCACACAACACCTCTTAAGTGAAATATGTGATTAAAGTGATACGAATCTATAAATGAAAACAACATTTCTATGTGAATATCCAGTTTGTCTTTAAATGTTATGCGATTAACTAGACTATTTGATACTCAAAGAAAGAAAACACATGTATATACACAAGACATCAACATGATAACACAGATGATGGTGGGCAAGCAATGGGTGAAGAGTTGAGGCATCAGGCATGTACAGATGAGCAGGTGAAGTGAGCACACAGGTGAAAAAAACGAGAAGCTGCAAGGGTTATGAACAGTGGTGCATCTAGCCTGGAAAAAGGGGGTCTGTCATGGAAGGGCAGCTTTTGATATCACTTTTTAAAACCACATTTTCACTTAAGACCAGAAATTGACCGATGAATTTTGCGATGTTGCTAAAGTATTACATGGGCAAAATTCTGCCGATACAGTATCTTGGCAATATTTACTCATAAACAGAGTGTTCGGCAGAACCATCGCCAGAGAGTTATCAATATAGTGGGTCTTTGGGTTTGTGCTGGGAGGCTTGACACTCTAAAAATTGACCAAATCTCAACTGATTTATAGTGTGTCATGCTTCAATTTGTAAATTTAAGAACGATAAAAAAGTTAGTAGTGTTCAGCAATATTTCGTTGCCATACTCGCTCCCCGCCGTTTTAGAACCCAAGCTCTAGAGAGCAGTGGTTTTTA
>JGI24022J15233_10007420_pt1 | contig 12075 bp, 9 predicted proteins | sample Ectturendosymbi2_FD_15233 | JGI IMG/M metagenome (IMG submission 15233)
CATGGGAAAGTGAAGCAGAACGAATCAGGCGAGAAATCATTCAGGAAGGGAGACCTAAAGCCTCTTGGGCTGAGCCACCGCCACCACCCGCTGATGATCAACCCGCTATTGCAGCCGATCATGCAGAAGCTAACTTCGTACAAGGGCTTAATGCTAGCGAAAGGTGGAAATCTGAAACGTTGAGGCCACCATTAGCATATGAACAGGCCATGGCACAATTAGCTGATTCAGCACCCAGACTTCAGCCAATGGAAATGCCATCGGTTGATTTTTTAGAACAAAGATAGAGGACCTGAATGCAGAGGCTAATTACCTTCAGGTCTCCGAAAAACCAAAGTTGAAAAGTAGCTATGTGTTCATCCAAGATGAAAAACGGGATAGGACATTCCTGCTGGACACAGGGGCAAACCGTAACATGATAGATGCGTCAGTATTAACCCCACAGGAACTCGCAAAGATGGACACTACCAAGAGGGTCCCGGTCGCCAACTTTGAAAGTAAGAAAGATAAATTACAGTCTATAGGTGAAACCATTGTTGAGGTCCCCTATAAAAATACCAGCTTAGAATTAAAGTTTATTGTCATGCCAGCGCGAAGCATGAACTACAATCTAATTGGGGTAGTTGATATCCTAAAACATTTCATACCACTTTTGGAAGAACTAGGGCAAAAGCAAAAGGCGCATGACAAGGCAAGGAAGTTCCAAAGTGAGGTTAATGTAGCACAAGCTATTCCGGAACGCAACGATGAAGTCTTAACAGAGGAGGAAGCACAGGCCTACTTAGAAACCTTGCCCACCCCAAAATGCCCTGAGGAACCCAAACAAAAAGATGTAATGGACCAGGAATGGTTTGCTAAGGTGTGGAACTTATTTCCACGACTACAGGCTGAGAAACAAAACCTGCAAGAAGATTCTAGGCTCCCTTATAAGTGCAAGGTAGAATTACATGATGGGGCTTCTTTGTTCTTCGCACCTGTGTATCAATTGTCGGAAAAATCTACTTCAGAAATGACACGCTTTTTGAAAGATGCAGAAGAAAAGGGCATAATAGAAAAAGGGGAGACAACTTGCCGGAGTTCAGCTTTCATGGTAGCAAGGGCAGACCCAAATGCAGCTGAAAGAATGGTGGTAGACTTCCGCACATTAAATAACCTGACACTAGCTAAAGATGCCAATCTGCCACGAACTGATCAATTGCCCAATCACGCTTGCAGAGGGGGAGTCATGTCTAAGTTAGATTTAACAAAGGGTTTTTACCACGTGGACGTAGATGAAGAATCTAGGCCCATATTAGGCATTGCAACCCAGCCAGGGGGGTATAGATTCAGAAAATTGCCAATGGGATGGATAAACAGCCCCGGTGTTTTTTCCATGGCCAGTAGCTTCGTTGTGGGACTCGCAAATCATTGGTATAACCAAGACAGGAAGAAAAGAGGCCTTGAGGAAATCCCTGACAACTTCTTAGTGTACATAGACGACATATTGCTGGTAAACAGTGACATAGAGGAACATAAGAGAGCCATTTACTACCTTCTCTATTATATGGCACGATTCCATCTAACAACCAACCTCAAAAAGTGTGAATTAGGGAAGGACAGTATGAAATTTCTGGGTAGATGGATCAGCGAAGGGAAGGTGCACTGTGCTTACAAGCATATAGACGCTATACGACGGTTACCCCTTCCACAAACGGTACGAGACATGAGAAAGTTCTTGGGAATTGTCAATTTTACTAGACCATTCCTACCAGGAATAGCAGATTATCAGAGGCGGCTAAATCAAGTCGGCTCAGGAGTTCCACGAAAAATGAGCAACAGAACTAATGTCAATTGGACTAAGCCATTAATACAGGATTTCGTAAAAGTAAGGGACATGGTCATGAACGCAGTAGCATTAAACACTTACGATGGAAAGAAACCCTTATATTTAGCCACGGACGGGTCAGATTTTGCAATAGGGGGGATCCTCTATCAACTCTCCGAAAAAAAGAGGTACGACCTTTGGGATTCTACAGCAAGTCATTAAATGAGGCGCAACAAGCATACGGAGCTATAGACAAAGAACTTTTGGCCTTGGAAGGGAGTGTAAAACATTTCCATTACCTCCTTGAAGGGAATCATTGTACGGTCTATGTTGATCATAAACCATTGGTTAACATTTTGGGTTCCAAGAATTGCAAATTGCGATTTCGAAAACTTAGACTGTTATACCTTTCGGAATTTGACCTTGACATCCAACACATAGACGGGGTCGATAATGAAATAGCAGATTACTTGAGCAGGATAAAGTTGAGACCAATTGACCAGGTGGAAGCAAATGCGGCATATTTAGAAGAAAACGTAGAGGAAGCTAGGGAAAAGGGCTTTTTGCAACCCATAAGCAAGTTCTCTAAGTACATGACAAAAGACTGGTTAGAAAACATACGAAAGTCACAAACCCAATTGATCAAGCATAAATCAGACCAGGCCTACTGGGATCCTAGAAGTGAAGTGTGGCTAATCAAACATGAGTTCAATCGACCAAGGATATGGATACCAGATGAGAGCATAATGAACACTCTAATAAAAATAGATCACGATTGGGGACATTTCAGTTGGAAGCAAACATATCAGCGATTAAAACGATTAATAGTGTGGCCCAGATTGCGCCAAAAGGTAAAACGAATGCTTGATAATTGTGATGTGTGTCAGCGAGTAAAAGCCTTTCGGAGAGCAAAACTAGCACCTGCACCATTTGAAGCGCCAAATGAGCCATTTGCCGTAGTGCATGTGGATCATCTCCACATAGGAAGCAACATAATTCTGCCAAATGTCACCGAATTATTAACAATAATTGACAGATTCACGGGACTATTGTTAGCGGTACCTGTCACTCATGCTAACTCCGAACAATCAGTTTTGGGATTCTTCAATCACTTCATAAGTCATTTCGGGATTCCAAGGGTCCTGGTCAGCGATAATGGGACCCCGTTTAAGTCACGATTGTGGGAAAGGTGCATGGAAATTTTAGGAATCGAACATAGGACAATTTTGCCTTATAATCCCCAATGCAATGGAAAAGTTGAAAGGGCACATCGTACCTTGTTAACCATATTGCGGGCACAAGAACATATTGACAAATGGCCTGTATACTTGCCCTTTGCTGTACTAGCAGTCAACTCATATTTCAATTTAGAAACAAACACTTCGCCTAGCATGAGGGCATTCGGGATTCAGGTAAAAACGCCAGGAATGCCCATTTTTGACGAAGCACAACCGCTGAAGCCACCACAGATAATCCCTGCTGGTCCAATAAGTATGGGTGGAAGCAATTGGGAAAATGCAACATGGGCTTATGTAAAGACGATGCAAAGGAAACATAAGCTCGCTCCTTTACTTCATGGACCTTATCCTATAATTGCAAAGGGACCTCGAGAAATGACACTACAAATTGGGTCACAACTTCGCAAAGTCTCCTATCAATTACTGCTGCCAGCCAAGCCAAAGGTTAAGCCTTTGTTGAAAAAACCAAGTGTGTTAAAGGCACAAAACTATGCTAACCCTCAACAGAAAAGGGAGAGTAATTATTAACTAAAAGGGGGAGTATAGCTTGATGATAAATCAAGCTAGTGGGTGTATTTTTTTCGCCATACCTTAATCCCCCACAATTAGTGTTTTGCAGATATTAGAAGTGAATTTAAGTGTTGTGGTAATTATAAATCGTAAATTGTATAAAAGCAAATTATGTCAACGCCAAAAGTCACAGTACAAGGACGGACAGGCATGGGCCTGATGAAGTCTGGAAATGGGAGTGGCGAAATAGATGCCACCATGTGGCAGACGTCAGAAACTAGGGCTTTAGAATTGTTAGCCCTGGAGAAGGTTCTACCTCATATTGGCACAATGCGTGAAGCAAGATGGGGTCAAATGATCAAACAGGTGTTCTCGGAACATCCGGGAGTTAAAGATAGTGACAAGCTACGACTGATTTTCAGCCGTGCAATGGAAATAGGAAAACGAGACATAGGAATAAAAGCTGCCGTATTATTATCCAAAATTGGTAAATACGGGGAACATGCTTCCGAGCTTACCGAATTTTTTGATTGGGTACACAATAAATATAGGAAGTCGCGTGAAAAACAACAGGAACGCCTAAGCACGTTCACCAAAGAGAATACCATTGGGGCAAACGCATCTCCAGTGGACGCCATAGAAGAAGCACTTTGGGAGCACGATTTTCAGTGGGAAGATATTGAAATAGATACCAAGATCCAGAATATAATAATAAGCGTCATAAGACGAGATGTCAACTACATAAAAGTAGAAGAATTAATGGAAAGAAATCCGACAAACTGGAAAAGTTATCTAGAACAGGAATGGAATAAATATGCTGCGCCGGCATATCAAAGGCAAATGGGTTATGCCCGGAATTGGGAAAGAGGAAGCTTCAAGAACGGACACGGTAGAAGCAGGAGACCACTAAATATTGAATTATAGGTAAACAGGGTTGACGAAAATAAATAAATAATATAACAAACTAGTGGGAAATATGCTTGAGATAAAAAAGGCGCTAGGGGGAATGTAAGTCCCTAGGACTGGGTGATGTCAAGATGAGAAATGCCTTGGGGAAATCACGAGACTAGCTAGGAAATAAGAAAAAAAAATTATCACAAGAAATAAAGGAAAGACCATGGGAAACAAACGAATAAGGGGATTAGGAAATGTAATAGAAAGTAATGGGGAAAAGGATGGCGCGAATTAGCTACTCGTAAAATCGTAAGACGAAAACGCTGCTGGACGGGGTTTAGTCTTAACTTTTCTCGATTATTAATTAAGATATGGCCATAAAAAGTTTATAGTACGATATTTAATATTGAAAAACGGTACAAACAAGTGTAATGATTTTGCGCAGAATTCAAGAGGAAGCAGTGAACCAAGAGCACCTTTGTTCTTGGAAGAACCAAAGCCAGAAAAACAAGACACAAGAACTTTAAAAGAATTATGGGCTGACGTTCGCTGGGAACGCAAAGCCCCAATGTGTCCTGATGTATATATGCCAGAAACTGAAAAACAATTACAGACGCGGTCAGGCCGAACCGTGCGAACTAATCGGCAGAATGATATGCTTTATTACCAATGAGTACGAGGATTGCGTATAACATATGTCATCAAGTGTCGTGGTTAGGATTGCGTGTAACATATGTCATCAAGTGTTGTGGTTATTTCATTATAAAAGTTTTTGTCAAGGGTGTGTATCATTATTGAAATCATGTCATGAATCTGTTGTCACGTTATTATTAAGGTTGAATCATTATTGTAATTATTCAATCATAATAGCTCTGCTGTCATGCTATTGCCAAGATTGTGCTCATAACGTAACAAGTTCATAGTCAAAAAGTGTGTCGGATTTTGAATAGAGGTTGTGTGGAAGTTATGTGTCTGGTAACCCTGTATTGGTCTAAACAATTTTAGGAAAATTATAGGTAAAGAATGATAACTATCCTGATATTGTTAGTTGTAATTCTGGCGGGACCTGTGATATATGGAGCAACCGCCGAGGGGTCGCCATCCGAAAATTTTTATGCCAGTCTGATCAATACCTTTTATGGAACTAACCATACTGGCCGACCTTTGGAATGTGGACGAGATGGGACGTATTATCATTATTTGGTTACGCAAATGCTTATACAGATATTGCTCACTGTATTGCACACTATATTGACAATAACGTTTTTTGTAAAGTTGTGGAAACGAAATGGAAAGACGTTAAAAATCTAATGGAAAATTAAATGAATGCGAAAAATGTGCATGCAAAACTATAAAAAATGTACATAACCGTTAATTTGTGTTTCAGAAAAATTAGAGTAAAAGTAGGAAAATGGCATTAAACGTGGTGGTGCTGCCCGCGGAAGTCCAAGAGAAAAGCGCAAAAATAGCAAGTGATTATGAGGATGACGAATGTAAACAGTTAATCTTCCGGTTAATAACCAATTTGCAATATGAACAGACTGGGAAGGCTATAATGGACAGTATAGTGATGTCTGATCTTGCACCAAGCAAGTTTTTTGAACTAGTAACATCCGTATGGGATGATGAAGACAAGACTTTGTCCCTATTCAGAACCAAACAAATCATAGGCCTGGCAAGGCCAATCAGTGAATTAAGACAAGATGGATTTGTTGGGATTCAAGATAAATTGGTGTGTATGGGATGTGGAGGTGTAGCTCTGGATATACCCGAACACTGTACCATGGCCAACGTACATGCATGGTTGAATCCTTCATGTCCTGCTTTTCTGGGACTGGAGCCGGACACAATAACCGGAATGGAGTTAATAGAATGGCCTGACCTGGATCACCCAGCGGTAAAAGATAGGCTGGATAAGCTAAAAGCAAGCACCTTTCACATGTATAGTAAGGAAAACTGGAACAAAGAAAGTCGAAGGGAAACATGGGAAAAATATGAGAATGCCCTGGTAAATGCGGTTACAAGCAGAGAAAAAGATGAATTAGCAGAAGCAGGATGGTATGTAGAATTACACCTCACAAGCTGCATGTTACGGTGCTTCTGTTGTGGAATTGAAATACGACATATGAAAAAGGATCAATGTCCCATGGTAATGCATTTACTAGCCTCGCCGGCATGTCCTTACATGCATGCTATTATAGACGAGGAGGAAATAAGGGCCATTTTTGCGGGACACAAGCAGGAGGTGTGCAGAAACCATGCAAGCAGCCCAGCTGCAGATCAGTTCTTCCAGAAAATATGGTTCCAACCTCATATAGTTAGCCACGAGAGAGAGGAGTGGAACAAACAATCGACATATCTGCAGAAGCAAAGTGACAAGGAAAAAATGCAGCTAATAGCAGAATGGCTGATAGAACAACGAACGCGAAAGAACAGCGATCCTCCACAGCCTAAGAGACAAAAGATGAATACCAAGCGAAAACATCTGATGAGGCACTACCAGTGGCAAACACGGAACGTGGATATAAACACACGAGCTTTTCAGCTGCCCAAAGGAATAGCAAACCGATACATATACACTCCCAACTGGAAAAGAAAAGAGAGACATCAAAGGAAATGGGGTGCAGGCGCAAACTATAATCGTAATGCGGGTTTGGTAGAAGGAGACTGGATGATAATGCAACAATAAAAGAAATACCATTTATGTTGCAGCATTAGGAAGTAAGAATAATGGATGTAAATAAAACTGAGGTTAAAGAAGAAGACAGCCTAAACGAATATCAAACAGGACCGACTTTGATTGAAGAAAAAGAAGCAGAACAAGAAAATGGGACACAAGAAATGGCTGTGGATAAGACACTTGTGCCGAAACCACAGGACGTTGAACCACTGGTTATCCTAGCCAAAGAAATAAACAAAAGACAAAAATATGTATCTCAGTTCGAACTAGTCCTACATGGACGTGGAATATTATTATGTGAAACTTATTATGATCAAAAATGTATTTGGCAAGAAAATAAGGGATGTTTAAGATTGTATATACCTACATATCAAAAGCATGATCGCAGTGATGAATGGTATGTGTACCCAGCAGCACGATTTTTTGCAGGAGAATATCCGTTTTTCATGAATTTGTCGTTAAACCCACGATTGCGACCTGTGTTCTCACCTAAAGATATAAAGTTAGAAAACAATCGTTTGCACATAAGATATAAAAGACAGCGACACAAAGGAGTTGTGTTACCTGCTGGCATGCTGCTGGGATCTTTGTATTTGAATGAACCATGGCAGGTAAAGCCTACTAGTTATGAAACTCCTAAAATAATGTAGCCAAATAAAACACGTCTGTTAAACTTCAGTGTATGACGTACCGTACTGTCATGGTATTTAAAGTGTACTGTCATCGTAATTAAGGGACCCTTTGTGTTAACAGGAAAATAAGGGAAAAATGAAATTCATAATAATTGCACTAATGCTAGTAACATGGACGAAAGGTTCACCCTTTCCGGACAACATGTATCACACCCGCAACCCAAGACAAATGCCAAGAATCCTGGAGCAAAGAGGATATCAGGTACGTTCAATCATGAATCCGCAAACAATCCGAAGATCATTAGCAGAACTAGACCCATGGGGATGTGATGACGAGGCATTAAAAAACATACATGAGTTAGACGACTTTGGAAAAGTTGCGGTAAGGGGAAGAACGTATACGGAAACCTATCATCCTGGTGGTCGATATTATTCCACAGCAGAAGCCTATGACAGGGCATGTTGGTGTCCGATATTATACAGTGCTTTATGGCATACGCATGGGGGAAGACAACGAATAGAAAACAACGAATTAAGAAACAAAAAACATACAGCTGTAGAAACCACTGAGATAACCATAAGGGATCGCGACTATTATGTGTTTTTTGACAAAATCGTAACGAAATGGATGCACGGAACAGTTTGGGACGACATAAAGGTAGAATTTCTTAACCTAACAGAAGAAGGAATAAACAATCCTGTGATATTAAACAGACAAGGACCGTTTCGCGATAATTTCAATAAACCTGTATCGCAATTAACAATGGCCTACCTTGCACTAACCACGCGAATAAGAGGTCAAAAGCAAACTCAGAGGATCAGGGGGCCGGTAGCATGACACGTTATGGGAGAAAATCTAAGTAAAATGTTTGCATCCAACGGGGCATTGTTAGTACGAAAAGAAGATGCCATAACGGCTTTAAAAATGATTGACTACGTGGTAAATTCAATGTATGAAAAATACCAGTGGGTCGAATGGGAAGTGTTAGCCCAGGATGACGAGGGTATATCAGAATCCTGGAAAAGATTAAATAGATCTGAACCTTGCCAGATAAGTGAGGAACAAAACTGGGGAATAGAGTATGAACCAGGAACACCCCGAACGAAAAGGGTATGCGATGAACATGAATATTCATTAACAAAAAATGTAAGTCAAGAAGGGTTCACATGGATATTACCCTTAGGGAGCTTTGAACCTTTCGATTTGAGACAGGATCATAGATATTTACTGAGAAAAATGAACCAAACAGTTGATTGGACATATCGTAGTCCAGGATTAGAAAACTGGTTCATTAAAGCCATATTTCGTCATGGACCAAGTCGGGAGTTACCTACAAAAATATGGGCCATCATGCATAGTGAAGCAACGTATACAAGATTCCACAAGACTATGTTAACACCCATACACTGGAAACATAGGAATACGGTTATAGTCAAGCAAGAAAGGGAGTTAATGTGCGAAAGAGATCTATATTATGATCAACAAAGAAAGGTTCAATTAAGGGAAAGAGCATGGTTACCAGCTGAACGGTATAGAGCATTTCAGATATTACAACACCAGCATCCTGAGAAATGTGAACAAATTTATAGAGAAGAAAGCCAGTGCAATAAAAAAATACACCTGGCATGGTGCAAAGAAGCCACTGGACCGTTAGAAGTAGTTCTAAAAAGACGAATGATGATCCCAGACATACATAACAATCAGTCAGTGTTGGCATATGGACAACCATGTTTTATGCATACCAACTATACACTGAATGCGACGGGAAGCCATAGAACAAAAAGATTTTTTTTCTCACTACTATTCTCTGCCATGTTTTTTGGCATAGAAGAAGCGGCATTCAGTGCTAAATTAGATAAGTACCAGGCTCTAATGAACCAGAAATTAGGGGCGCTGACACAAAAAATGAATGATGGATTCAATAGGATAGAGGGACAGTTGGACGGAATACATAGAGGACAATTACAATATGAAGTAACAGTATTAGCTCAATTCACGACATCATTGGCCCATCGAGAAAGTGATTTTGAAAGAGAACAATTAGCAATAGATAAACAGTTAATAGAGGGACAAATAGATTTAGCTAGAGTCACCATTGAAAATAGAAGATTAGCGTTGGCTGCAGGAAAAGCTAGTGCTCAAGCAGCCATAATAAATTACCACTTACATAAAAGAATAATACAGTTAATGGCACATTTAGAACCAATAAAAGAATTACAAAATAATACTGTTTATCGAAATACCTTGCATAAAGGATTAATAGAATGCCAGGAATTATATTGGTATGGAAAAAATCTAAGTCATTTCGATGCACGATATGAAGATACAGAAGCATTAGAAGAAGTAGAACAAATTGTAAGTAAGGCCCCAATATTAAGACAAGAATTGCAGGAAGCGGAAATCAAGGCACAGCAAACTCTGCCTTTCCAAATAGATGTAGAAGAAATAGAAAATGCGACATTACCCAATTTTGAATTAATAAACTTTACCTTTCATTGGGATCCTGTGACACTAGATTTCAACAATTTAAGTTGGGGGAACGGAGCAAGACAAATTTTAGGACAAGTATTGGGATTCGGAGGCAAAGTTGTAGATGATGTGGCAGGAGTTTTCAACAACGTAGTAGATAAAGGCGCCGATGTCATAGAACATACGGAGGACACGGTTTCGGGTTTCTTTAGTGGACCCATAAAAATGATAATAATAATAGTAGGAACTATAATTGGATTAATACTTGTACTGGTTTTCGGAAGTTGTGCTATGAGATATTATAAAACAGGGAAAACGCCTGACGCCAATAAGGCACTAAAACTAGCCACTACAATCGGAAACTTAACTCCTGTTAATGTTGCAGGAGCGCTGGCAAGCCAAAGCATCACCAGTAAAGTTTGAAGAAGCACAACGAATTTTGGAAAACAACACGAAGAGCTGGAGAAAGACCAGCTACGACAAGAACCGAACAAAAAGAAGTGCAAACAGAATTCATGTAACCCCTTACCCTGAAATAAATGTTATGCTAACCACAGTTGCCATAGCATTCATTTGCATCGCTATAGTAGTTCTTGGGGGCTACATCGAAAGAAAGATGCGAGAAGCAAGGAACGCTAGATATGAGTATCAGAGGGCAACTGGTGAAGAAATACAAGAAAAATATGAACATACCAGAGCAGCTATGCAAGATTTCCATCGAAAAGCATAGCACGGAGTGAACAATTGGGAAATTTAATGCAAGAAAAGATGGAAACTTTAATCAAAATCTACCGAGAAACGCTCAAGCAAAACGCGATAAATTCACCATATCCGATAAAGTTAACAGGAGGACATTTCAATGAAGACTTTGCCATAATAGCAAGAATAATTCATTGGACTACTCAATGGCGCGAAGACAGTAATACTAGTTTGATACCATCAAGCTTTGTGATATGTCCTCATTATCTTCCGACACCGGTCACTCCAAATGAATGGAATAGGATTGGGCGAAAGTTTTATGAAGAATCAGGAATGACATTGGAAATGATGAGTGAACACAATGATGATGGATATGCCGAGATACTAGATGTTAACAATCTGGGGAAAGATCAGTTATGCACTACTCCGGTCTGCATAAAACCTGATTTAAAGCAAGAAGGAAAGGAGACCAAATGTCATTACTGTAATGGAATATGTTGTAACTGCTTGAACTGCCAGAAATATCGAGCTTTCTTTCAAATAAGAACGGCATTGATAAATACGGGAAAAATAGATCGTTGGGATTATCTGAACATGAAAATGGAAAAACAAGTGCAAGCAACGGGAGAACTGGTAACATATGATAACCAAATGCGAAGAATTGTGAAAACACTCTATGCAAAAGCGAAGCTTGACAATTCTGAGTTACCTGCATCAATGGAACAATTGCCAGCATTACAAGGTCGATTATTGCGAAGCAAATTACATAAGATAGCAGCAAGAATGCTGGAAGGACCCATGATGAAATTGATCACGGGAGACGAAAGGTTAAATGAGATGACAGATGAACTCACAAACCAGGTAGTGGAACATTTCCTAGAACAACAGGGCATTGTTGACAGAAGAACCTCTGACCTAATGAGATGGGTAACAAAAAATTACCATCAACCAAAGGCTACACAACAAGGAATGGAAAAACAGAAGAAAGAAGATGAAGAAAAGACCAAAGGGGGGAGTGGTGTTACAGTCAGGTTTGACTGCAACACAGATTCAGCAGCACAGGAAGAAGAACAAAGTGACTGTGACTCCGACGAACACAGTATAACCAGCCTTGGATATCATGTACAGCTGGACAATGGACAAAATAA
>JGI24022J15233_10007421_pt1 | contig 12074 bp, 7 predicted proteins | sample Ectturendosymbi2_FD_15233 | JGI IMG/M metagenome (IMG submission 15233)
TCTATCTGAAAAACACTTGAAAGAATTCGCAAATCATATTCATTTAGTAAAAATGATTTAAAACTTGAAATAACTTTGGCAAAGAATTTGCTTCGAAAGTAGTCGAAGCTGCCCATATCGCTCGAACATTTTTTCAAATTTTCAGCTATGGTGGTTTTTCAGCTCTAGCTCACATCAAAACGGAGGTACGAAATCAAAGGATATTCGAGCATAATAAAAGATTAGCACTGTCAAGCACTCAACCACGAATTTCGAAGTTGGCCATACGTTTGCAAAGTCAACCATCGCATTGAAATGTTTGTGAAATTCAATTGCCGCTCAAACTAAATGTTGTGAAATGCATTTTTGTGGTAAAAATGTTGTGGTAGTTTGTTGCATTTTTCTAGAACAGCATTTTGCTGTGATCATAATGGTTATAATATTATATGTATTGAAAAAAGGGTAGGAATGGATCACAGGATATGGAAAAATACCAAGGGTGTCACGAACCAAAAAAGACTGAGAACACTGCATTAGAATAGAAGGTACGGCCCTCCGCTAAGTACGGTCTTCTCAAAGTGGCCCCGAGCCAAATTAATTGCCCACCCCTGCTGTAGTATATAATTCACCATTGGGTTGAGGACGAGCCTATAAAACTGCTGTCCAACCAGTACTGCAAACCCGACGAGACCCCGATTTTTTGTTTTTTTGGCAAGTATGTCTTTACTTGTTTTTAAATTGCTACAGCAATTTGTTTGGTTCCAGCACAAAAACACGTAAATATTTCATTTCTTGAAAACTCTGTACTGTACAAAAATTAGTAGCCAGTGTAAGTGTTGATGGAAAACATAATTGTTGCGCTGGATGGATTTTTGAAGTAGGCAATGATTAATATGATTATTGTCTGACCTTATGTTGCTTTGACATTTATTTTATTTTTATTTATATCTGAACGGTGACGTTTCGTTTAGGTTTATGCACACTGAAGCTTGTTGGATATGTGTCTTGTTTTACACTTGTTGATTTGTTTGATTGTTAACTTTGGGTTACTGAAATGGGTTGGCTAAGCGTAGGTACTGTGTCATGTTGTCAAGGCCTTGCAAGGCTTGCATGTGTGGAAGCAGCTTTTCCAAACACAATTTGGAATGGACATTTAGCGGTGAAAGGGTTTCCAAATTATATTTATGTGAAGATTGTTGATAGCCTAATAACCAGGGGTGTAGTGGGACGGGAACACCTGGAAAAAGCGTTCCCACACCTTTTTCATGTTTTGCTTTAAAATGAGTTCGAAGCTGTTTTAAAATGGCTAGTTTNTTTTTGGTGCGTTCCCACACCTCTTTTGTTAGCACTACATCCCNGCTAACTATCTTTACTATGTCAAGGATTTGTTGTGTGGGGATGATGCCGNCTATGAGCTGCTGCTGTAATTTCTCATAGGTGGCCTTGAGTCACGATACACGACTTTGATTGGACTCAAAGTGTAATTTTTAAACATATTCGATAAGTGGTGTTCTTAACTTAGTGCAACGTCTCTATTAATATTTGCATTTATTTGTTTTTCACTATGGTGTTTCATTTGAATTTTTTTGCTTTAAATGAAATCATGGGGACAGTGAATTAATGACAGCTGCCGGCCTCGCTTCCTGGCCCTGGATTCCTGATCAAGTATTCTGCGCTTGGTCGAGGTGCAGAAATACACTAAACTGAAGTGTCGTGCTACATGTCTTCACCAAGACTTTCTAAATGATCCACCACCTTGTATACATCGAAGGCAAACTAGCTCCAGCAATGTTTATTTTGCCTTTCATGAGGCAAATAGCGCCTGCACAATAACCTGAACCAAGCTACGTTGATGAACAAATCTGCAATCTAAACAATCTGATTTGTAATATTTCGCTTCACCAGACGCACACAGAGCTAACTGTAATATTTCGCTTCATAATTTGTAATATTTCGCTTCCCCAGACGCACGCAGAGCTAGTTTGTAATATTTCGCTTCATGGCGAGAGGACACAGCCCCCTCACAATTATTTTGCTTTGCAGTCTAGGTCCAAGTTTTAGCTGCCGTTGAAACTTGCTATAGGTTATGATAGGATTAAATGAGGTTTTGGCCTATACGCCAATGTCACTCCAAGCAACGCGGGTTCGTTTCCACTGAAGCTACACTTTAACGACGAGTTTTTCATATTGAATGGCTCGACTGATCGCCTCAGAAATTGTCGTCGCATTATCTGAACAAAATAACAGTCATGCGTTGTATTTAAAAAACAGCTTTATTAGTATGAACAGTTGACGACGTTGTTTACTGCGCAAGAAACCTTATACCAATTTCTCGTAATTCACATTTACATCACGATGCAAAATCATCAGAGAAATTGCACTCAAGCCTACTTCTCCACAGTGTTAACAATCTCGATAAAGAGCGCTCCAGAGACGCAGTTGTGCACGTGATGGTCAGCATCAATTTTATAAGTGTATGTACATCTGGATAAACAGATTTCTCGTTACTGCACGGCAGGTGCAGGCCCATAGCCATGTTTTAAGGTTTGGGGGGACAAAACGCGTTTTAGGGAGGAAATAATTTTGTTTTCATCATATGCTTAGAACAGATTTTTCTGAGAAAAACAAAATTTGAAGGGACACAAAAAACTGCCTGCCTCCGAATGACCCCGTGGCTATGGGCCTGGGTAGACGTTTGCTGACTTTCCGACAAGCTACGTGTTTTTAGCACCACGTTCGCAGAAACAAAATGCGATTGTGATGTAATAAATGCGCGGTGACCCAACCAGTGATAACTGGAAATCTTTCTTAGAGTGTTTATGAGATTCGACCCGTACTAATACCTAAATAGCTAGCTGAGCTAAGATACTACCCAAATTTGTTTGGGTTTTAGGACACCTGTAGAAAATAGAAAATCTGGTTTTATTATAACAAGTGTTAGCAAAAGTTGCCCTTCCACGATAGACCACCTTTTGCTGATGCGTCGCCGTCACTGCTTGCGATAGCAAATGTTTAGTATGCAATTCGATGACGCAATTCTTCTTGCTTGTAGCTTTCTACTTGTCATGGCAGGTTTTACTGCATAAGTCATGACCGCACAGATCTCTGTGAGTAACTTTGAGAGCTGCACTGAAAAGTTTTCCGTTGAGAATAGTGAGAAGTATGTGACAAGGCAACGTATATACAAATGTACATAAAGTATATTTAAGCAAAAGCATGTGCATTCAACAAATACTGGCAAATCTACTGCTATGGTGAGTTCGGATACTAGCAAACTAATATATTGTTTGTTGCTGTTGAGTTAAGGTTATGAAAAAGACGCTTTGCAGGCCCGCAACCAAGGTTGTGCAACCGGGCAATTACTTTCCCGAAATTTTCAAAAACATGTTTAGTTGTTAGGAACAACAACAAGTTACAGCCATCCCCCCCCAAAATATAGTGCAACAACAAGTTACAATCATTTACCCCAAGAAAATATCAGCTTGTTGCGACCCTGCCGCTTTGCATCATAATTGAATTTCAAGATTTCTTTGCACTGCTGTTGAAAACTTGAATCCCCTTTTAATTACATGCATCAAGTCTTAATGTTGCTCAGAACGTCTGGTTTTGTAACTATTTTTGTATCATTGTTTCGTTTTCGAAGGAAGGTTCCTGCGACAGTTTCTTTTTGATCTGCCGACGGCGTCGTCTGCGACACAGGCAGAATAACAACAGAAGTGCAACGAGTGCTATCAGGGAGATGAAGACAACAGCCGGTATCACGATCTTCTGCGTTTCTGCAAAATAATCATGTCGTCAACAGCATATCCTACAAAGATGCTCTTGTTAGGAGCCTGAACACAAAAATAATACCACGTTTGGGAAAAGCAAGACATGAAATACATGTCTTTGTTTTCAATGCTGTGCTTATGTTCCTGTCGAAACTGATCGAGCAATTGTCCTGTACAAAAACTGGAACTAGTTTGTTGGCCTCAGTTAGCACCGTTCCGATTATAATCGGCTGCTGTTTTCAATTAATGCAACATCTGCAAAGGGCAAATAATAACTTCCCCAAAGAGACGGTAGATTTGCTTTCACGAATAGATTCGTTTTGAAGTTTTTCTGACAAAGGTCACTGATAAAACTACAAAACTAGATTGTGTTTACAAAGGGATTTTGCTTATCCGTTGTCTTAAATGTAACGAGAAAAATGTTTCTGTTTAGCTGTCCTGGTTTGCCAAACAAAGCCGTGTTGTTTTCCAACCCTGTTCAAACCACGTTTAATTCATAAGCATCCGAAGAAACCTGTAGTTGGCCAGTATTTCATTCATCAGCGACGCAAAGCAGTTTAGATTCTCAGAGTGGCAGTCTTACCTCAGGCTCAAATCGCAAACTCGTTGCATGAAACAAACAGAATAACCGGCCACTTCGCCCAATAGCAACTCAATGGCGACGAAACAACATCGGCGAACTGACCCTGTCGATCAGTGAAGACACAAACAGGCAAACCGACGCTTTTGCTCAATTATACCAGAAGGGATGATCGTTTCAACTAATTTCAAAAAGTTTATGCGGTGCTTTTCAAGGTTTTTGTTTTATGGAAAAGTGACTTTCTTTAAGCAGGCTCGCAAAAGTTGGAAATGGTCAAATACAGGGTCGGTGTCGTGAATGGCAAACTTCAAACATAATCCATGAGAGTCTTTTGATCTAAGAAAACTTCCTGTCGGTAAATGTTGACACTAGCTTTGTTCATTTTTATTCTTAAGTTATATCCGCTGAAACTGCATCAATAGACAATTTTCATTTATTACCATCTTTTATATGCGTTACCGCCTCACACATGCTTTGTGGTATCACTTTTTAGATTTACTAATTTACTATTATTTTTGACGGTAAAAAATGTTTTTATGCATCCAAGTTTTTTTCATTGACTTTATATGTTTTTGCTTGTTTCCCCAACGCTTTAAAATGCATTTCAATATTCAGGGACTTGAAACAGTTCGTTACCAACACAAGCCCAAAACTGATTGTCGTCCTTACTTGCCACTTGTTTGTTTCTCTTTTCACTGAACTCACATTTTGAGTCACACAAACGCGTGAGTAAGACTGAATTTGTCTGTGAAATGAGCACTTCAAATGGTGGTTTTATAAACGTGGACGCAAAAGGAAAAAAATAATATAATGTTTGCAAGTAATCAATGGTCATAAAGTCATGATATAGTGTAGAAAAGTTACTTCAATTGCGTTACTGGCTTCGTATCAATCAAAATAAACACATTGTGATGATGAACGATTTCAGATTAAATGCAAGAACGGCAATTGTTTTTCCTTATGATGCTAGATTCATTTCTTTGCAGTATTTTTTTCTAAAGAACATAATTTCCAGAAGAAAATATCCCAATACTACTCACACTTCACATTTTTTAAAGAAATTCCTTGTTAATTTATCACTGCTTTTCAAATTGTTTTGCGTGGGTGCTTTGTGCTATCACAGCTGTACCTTTTTTACAGTACTTATCGGGTTCTGTTAATAAATTCCTGAAACAAACATGTTTTTCCAAAGATATAGTGAAACGCAGCTATTTCAAGATTTTTCACCACGTTGTTTGTGAATACGAACAGTGCTTCGAGGTTTTTGCTTCTGTAACGTCACAAACGCTCGAAAACCCCGTCGAAACGAAATAGGGAAACTGTGAGAAATTCGGGTATTTAAAGATTAGCAATATATTCTTCTTTTCATTTATTTTCTGTCTTGCATGTTTCACATCTCTTTTATGTTCTTTATTTTTTTCTGGAGCATGCTCATTGGCAAATGCAAAAGTGACCACACTAGGTCGGTGCAGGTGTCATGCTTACTGAGCTCAGGAAGGTTCTCGAAGGATCAAAGATCGTGCAAATTGGTTAAAACAATTTAAAAACTGATTTTTAGTTCAAACAACAAAATTTGTTATCACAGACAAGGTTTTAAAAATCTTCCAGAATATTTCTTTACCTCATTGGAAAAAAGCATTATTTTAAAATTTACATACTGCGTCATACATACGTCACATGCATACGTCGCACACGTCACATTATCTAGCCAGGTTTGGAAGGAAGTGAAAAGTCACCTTTGGCCGTCGCGGTCCTACATTTGTGCCATGCTGTTTGGAAAATGACCTATTCGACAACACTTTATAGTGATATATTGTTAAAGTCACGGACAATGGAAACTCAGCCTTGTCAAGTTAAAAAGGAGCAAAATCACTTTTTATCTACGAAACGCGCAGCAGATCTTAATTTTTATCTTATTCCGGGGCAAATTTCTTCCGCTCTGATATTTTTCTAATAAAAAATCTGCTTCTGCTTTTTTTTAAGCATGCAACTTGATACTGACCTTCAGGCGTCGAAACGTGGTATGGCCCAATCGTTACGTTCCTTCTCGTTTGACGGCCTTCGAGCAAGGCTTCTGCGTCAGCGCTCCTACGGAGGCGAGAAACGGGGTCGACATCCTGGATGCATTTCTGCAGAAGCATATAAAGGTACTCGGTCAAAAGCCATTTCCACACGCCGGCTCCAAAATCCTGGGCTCGGACCCCCCAGCCCTGCTTTCAAAACGTCCATGAAAGGGGGGTTGTAAAATCTTACACCACACATGTTCTAACTACTTCGCGAGATCGATCTATATCCCAGCATCGCCGATACCGGTCAAACACTTTTTTCACCTGTTAATATAACAGTGTTATAATTCTTCACTTTTCTGGCGACGCACATGTTACGAAAATTCGCAGAGGAAGTTACCACATGGTGGATTAAAAAAGTGCGATGACAACCTGTGACAACCTGTCCTTGTTTTGATAATCTTAAAATTTGACATTTTTGAGGGAAATCTTTCTATACGCCCACTAACTAAAGGCGGCTTCACACAGAATCCGGTTACGGCTTACGAACCGGCTTATGGCCAACGTGAGTCTTCCCACATGCAGCAAGAACACCATCACCGACAACCACGACAATCCGGCTTACTTAAACCAATTTTAAGTGGAGACTGTCGTTGGCCATAAGCCGGTTCGTAAGCCCTAACCGGATTCTGTGTGAAGCCGCCTTAAGGCGCAAAATGGATTTCCGGTAATCTAGTTTCTACTCCTGTTGTTCCATGGGCACTGCACTTGCCAGTAAAACCACGGTTAGTGAGTGATGAGCTGTTTATAACATTCGTTATCATTGCAGTTAGGATTGGAACGCATTCAGTAGCTCAAACTAAAATTTAGTTTCCTGAAAACAACGTACTTAAGTGCGACGTTTAGATAGTGACAAAATTTTAGTCCAGTAAGATTTCGGTTAGATATAACTGCACTAGATAAAATATTTACTGCCTGGAAAAGGTTTTCGTCTAATTCCTACCTCCTCGCTTTGGCTTGTGCGTCGGCGTCTTTGGGGCTGCGTTTCATATAGTTATTGCACTTTTAAACCCTCTACCACATAAGCCTTTTTTAAGCCACAAACCATAAATTTGGCTTATTTGAAAATGTTTTGCTTACGAATTCTTATTTGAGTTTATGGCTTTGTTAAGAGAAACAAATGAAAGTGTGCTGATTCTGATCCTTCTTTTTGAAAACACTAAATTGCCAATATCAAAATCTGGCAAACCTTTTCAAAGGATGTCAAAAAAAAGAAGTTAAGGTAAATGGCGTTGCGTGGTTAGCATGAAGAGTGTTACAGCAAAAAATATAATGTCAAGTAGACCTTAAGACAGTAGCAGAAATTGTAACCGAAATTGGGAAAAACATTTTGTTTGGTTGAAGAATGGTGGTCAACATGATAAAACTTCCTGCAAGCTACGCACTTCCTCCATTGCTTCTCAGCAGAGCAGCTTTAGAAAACTTAAGGTCTGATATTACATAACAGTCTTAAATTTCAGCGATGCAGCAACTTTCCATCTCTTCGGTTTTAAGTACTCAGTTTGTTATCAATCTACTACTTGCTACTTCGTTTGATAAACCAATGTCAATATATAGTTCTTCGCAACTTGCCCATGACCTTTTTCTTATTTGTGTAAACCCATTGCTTCAAACTGTAACTGGCAATGTAATATACGTTCGTCTTTTATACCTTTTGCCTACAAGGTTTGCTTTGCTTTTTTGTTTTTTTTTATGTGTGCTTAACTTTTTATGATTTGGTAATCTTGCTCCCTCAACCCAACGCTGAACATTTGCTCTAGCAAAGCATCTTCTTTATAAAGCTTGTGCTACCTCATCTGGAAATCCTGTGGAAGTTAAAGTGTTAGAAAGTTGTTTCATTTTGGGGACGTCAGGTAATTTATTTGGGAGACAAGGCCATGCTGTTACAACGATTTCGTTGATCTCGCTGTTTATAACATTTGGGTATATATTTAACTCCACATAAAATCCGCAATCAACTGTGCAGTGGTTTCTACAGTAAAAGTGCTGTATTGATTTCCAGGCAGTTATGCAGATTTTGGCCAGGTTGCGAACATCTAACCTGTTCTTTTGACATTTGTTGATTTACATCATCAGGCTACACCGCTTACTAATTTCTGGTTTTGTGAATTTTAACAGCAAGTTTTTCTTTCTTCTCAAAGTGAAAGTTAAAAGTGTATAAACGGAATTAATCTTGAAAAACAGTATTTTGTTACTACAATTTACTAACCGGTTGGCATTGCGTCTCCCTCATGTTACACAAATCCACCTCACAGTGAAGGTAGGTTTCGTTGAAGCCGTCAAACTTGAAAACTCGGGTTTGAAAATCAGAAGTCCTACTCTCACCATTCGAAAGAACCAAAATTGAGTCTTGTAATTTGTTTTCAATCGCACATCTGTAGATAAAAAAAGAACAGTTTACTTCAGGGAAATTCCTTTCATTTGAACATTTCTTTGTATTGCAAAATCATACCCTTTTTCAATCAGGGATAGACTGGATGGATGGTCTGGTGAATGATCGGGAGTTCCCCAGCACCTGTTGATGACGATAGCTAATCTTGTGTCCGTGGTTATGACAGCGGCCTGTAAACAGAAAATTACTGTGGTCAGCTTCCTCATACTTCGGTTTCTAAAAAAATTGTACTGATTATTCTGATCTAATAACTACTGATCGTACATGTGTAGATTGGCCGCAGAAAAAAGCAAACTGCATCGTTCGCCACGAACGCGAAAGGAGTACTTCTGCGCCTGGAAAAAAAGCAACGAACGGCACGAAGCAACTATTAAGTCCCGTTTACCTTCATTTTATATATAAAACAGGCTCGTGTGTTCCGGCGTAACGCGTATATTCACTTGCCTCAGACAAATTGTCAGTAAATGTGCTGCAGACCCCTGGCGCTATGGCACAAATTTTTTTTTCTTTGATGAATGGTTGACGGTTGTGTTCTTTTGAGTTGTTCTGTCTTGATTTCAGTCTGAAGGGCTGTTTATATTTATTTTCAGTTGTTTTTCAGTTCTGCAACCTGAAATGCGTGGAGGCTCGCGGTTAATGTTAACGTCGCAGACCATTCGTTGAGCGAAGTAGCCATTCGTTGTTTATCTGTCAAAAAGCATCGATCGCAACTCTTGCAATTAGAAAATCCCCAAAACAACATTTTAAAATGCACGCTGTACGAATTGGTTTGCGCACTTGCAATAATTTACAAAGAATAACGGTTTTGTCAAGCTCCAGTAAATTCCGTCTATTACATTCATTAAGATGCAACTTTTTGGCACAGCATGTGCCCGTGACAGCACGTCTTATGGTCGAAACAACCTTTCTTCATGGAAATCTTGTCAATTTCAGCTAATTTAAATGGTACCTGACCAGAAAACCTCTTTTTTTCGGTGACTCAGCGTTTGTTGTTTTAGCGAGTGCATCTGACGCAATTCACTCAGTACCGCCAAATCTATCTATCTGCGTACATGAGTGAAATATTTTTGTGTAAATGTCCTTGCTTGATTATGAGTGTTCGTAAGTGGAGTGTGTACACCTGGTGCTTGCGTCACTTGTTTAATTGACAGCGGTCAAAACACCCCCTGTTTTTGGGGAGGTGAAGACGCAAAGGTGCTTTGGTTCAAGGGGAGTTACACCAGCTTGACCTATCGGGTTGTCATCACTCATCTTTGCGCTCACTCACCCGGATGTGGAGCAAATCGTTGGTGGTGAACACCGTCTTTTTCTGAAGATGTCGGAAAGTGTCGTCAGTGAAGAGCAGCATCTTGACTTCGTAACTGCCGGTGCCGTTCAGAAGACCGCGACCGAACTGATGGGATCTGCAAAATCAGTTGGCGGTCGGCTGTGAAGGATCTTATCACAGTGATCATAAACTGAGTAAATTTTTCTAGTTCAAACTTGTGGTGCAATGTTTGGAAGAAATATTGTGTCAGCCACCATCCCGGTTGAAAAAGAAAAACAAAATCCTTGCCATATTTTGTCAATAAGGACGCTGTAGCCAAGAAATCGCTTCAAACATTGCGATCTAACTTCTCAAAATGATTCTGTGTTCATTACCATAAATCAAACCTTACCAAAANTTTTTAAGGATAATTTTTGTGTCGGCGCGTGGCTTTTATCAAAGCTAGTGTCAAAAAGCTCACGTCTAAAAAACGATCCTCCAATAACTACCGCACCTGGCTTTTATCCCTAGGTCAAAACCAGTCCGGTCGCCACGGGGGGGTTTTGGTGGGCTTAGCTCCCCCAAATTAAAATATGAAGCACTATAAATTAGTGGAATTTTGGTCAAATTTGAATGTCAAGCCCCCCCTGCACGAACGTAAAGCCCCCCCGCACAAACGTAAAGCCCCCCTATTGACGACTTCCTGGCGACGGTTCTGGTCAAAACACTTACATACAAACACCAAAAGCGCAAAATAGCTGCTTTCTGAAATAGCTCAGGCTGTATCTGCTCTCTGCGCAATGGAGTCTCATACGAAAACACGATCAATACGAAAAGATGACCAAAACTTAAATGCTGGATTCATGACTAAAGCGCCGTATTTTTTCTAGTCTCCAACTATGTGGTTGCATTACGGGTTTTAACTGTGATTTACCTTAACTCAAAATTAAACGCAACTCCATATTTTTAAAGGGCCTTGCATCTTAAAAGGAGGCGTTAAATAGACTCTATCTTAGTTTAATTTGTTGAATTTATTTGTAGAATCATTGCTTTTTGTGACAGTTTAACCTCGAGGCAAAGGACCAACGCCCTGATATGGAGCTCAACAAGGCTTTGCAAAGCACAACAGCCTAAGTTACATGTAAGATTTATCTTGTTTCGACCTTCGTTTACAAAACAACACAAACGCTATGTCTACACATTCAAATGAAGGGAATGTTCAAACCGAAAGTCACACTGTTCGACAATCAGGAATTAATCGCATACAGATTGCCTAATGCTAATATTATTGCTGCATGTATTTTGCTTGTGTAAAGTGGACACTTCCGAAGAAATGTTTCTCATTTGTTGATATCATTTTATGTGCTTATTCAAAAAAACTTTCCATTATCACTGTGTCAGCTATTGCCGGCTGGTTTTTATAATAGTGCAAAACAAATGCGCTGTTACTTTGTAAAAACTGGAAAACAAATATTTTCTCCTTATCTTTTTAGGTTAGTCTCACAAGATCGTAAGCATGCGCAGCAAAGCTTCGTCATATATGAAAAAAGAAACTACATAGATAAACGTACACTACATCCTTAACAGTGATTCCATTCTTTGGTCGTAATTTTCCGGGCATCAATTTTTGAATTTGGGCCGAGAGAGTATAGTTCAACCCAGGTACAACAACGGTACCGTTTGGAAGTGTAACCGGCGGCAGAACAGGTTCTCCTGCTTCTTCTGCTCCTTCTATAACTGAAGAGAAATTTTTGACTACTGCAACTTCTTTCCCACCATAGACGTTCGGATCCAGTGACGAACCATCCAGTTGATTGAGTTCTAACGGACTTCGGGTGACCATTGACCCTCTCTCATCAACCTCTACAACTACGTTTCCAGCAGCGTTGGTAACAACGTTGCCAGTCTTGTCCGTGACAGGAACAAATCGACCTCCACCGGGACCATATTTAAGGCTGCCGTCTGGATTCCGTTCCGGTACAACCGCACCAGAGGGGTCGGTAACCAGAGAACCACCCGGTGATTCCGTTCGAGCCACGAT
>JGI24022J15233_10007424_pt1 | contig 12071 bp, 9 predicted proteins | sample Ectturendosymbi2_FD_15233 | JGI IMG/M metagenome (IMG submission 15233)
TATGTTGTAGTTTGGCAGAACGGGCCGGTCCGGGCAGTTTCATGTTAGCTCCGGGCGGGCCGGGCTGCAAAAGTGCTGGCCCGTGTCATCTCTACTAGGCAGCCCAACAGCCTACGCTTAACCAAATTGTTTGAAATCTAATGTTTTGTAGATGCAGTGCTAGGCATAGGTCAGTCAGCAGTAGGCCTACAGCACTCGGTTGCGTCTCTAAATCTATCACTGATATGTCAGTGGCAGCTTGTACAGTACCATCGTTGGTCTGCCAGACCACGGACTTGAGCGAAACGCAGAAAAAACGCTAAAATGGTCAAGGTAACGATTAATGAACACAAACAAGACAAGCACTGACTGACATACAAAGAAGTTGCAAACAACATTCTGAGCAACAAATTGTAACAAAAACATAATATTTATTTTGTGCATGAAATTCCCTTACACATTCTTCAAGAAAATAGAACAAGACTTAAAATTTTGTCACCTTAACAAGATTTATGCCAAAAAAGAAAGTGATGCAAACGGCAATTTTAAAGCGTGGAGCAAGAGTGGGGTCGGAGTCTGAAAAATGTGACTCTGCTCATCTCTGCATGGCAGAGAAAGGCTTGTTCCTGTGGCAGAACGGAGACCGAGGCCTCCATGTCGGTTGGTAGAGATGCTTCTGGCCAACTTTCTTTTCCAAAAATCACATTATTGCATATTTTTTCTGTGTTGATTTTATCCATTATCATTGTGATCAGGCAAATTGCTGGAATGTCATTGAACATGCTTATGTAGTAATAACAGAAGTAAAACTTCAAAACACAGGTGCTAGAGCCATTGTTAGTGCTAGTTTGTCATCATAAGTGCACGATTATTAAGTATTGTCATTACACATAATATATACATTCCCAAGGCATTCAGCCATCAACTCCATCCTCAAGAGGTCATTGACCTGCATTGGTCTCCTCTCCGCTTTGGAGCCTGTCGGCCTGACTAACGATGAAAGTAGGCCAGATGGCCTGACTTTGGGCCCCTGGTACAAAGAAGGCCTGAGCGTGGTGTGGGACTCAACAGTTGTGGACACATTTGCTCAGGGCCACTATAAAGACTCCGCCAGACAGGCTGGTTCTGCAGCCACAAAAGCTGGGGCCACAAAATGCCAAAAATATCACGACCTCCAAAGCAATTACCACTTTCAACCAGTGACAATTGAGACCACTGGTGTGTATGGCACGTCCACCGCCCCTTTTTAGTGGTCATACAAAGAAACTTGTTGAGGTGTCTGCTGACAGGGAGCGCCAGTGGCTCCACCAGCGTCTGTCCCTGGGTGTGGCCAGGGGAAATGCTGCCAGTATATTGGCCTGTGTGCAAGTTTGATCTAATTTTACCTGTTTTTTTCTAGCTACTTTTGACGTACTGACCACCAGCACTGCCTACCACTTGCCCCGTATTGATGTGTAGCCATTGCCTTCCGAATCCTCGTTCTTTCTGTAAGATTCATTGTTCCCTTACTTGTGCAGTGATACCTTGCGCATTGGTTAAATATCTCGTCAATCGCATGGCCTATGATGAGAGTACAGCGTGGTTTCATGTTCAACATTGCTTGAAACCTCTGGGGCCTTAATATGTTTTAAATATATACATTATGATGTCATGTTGCAAAATAGTGCTGAAGTAAGAATTAAGAAAACATTTTTTTTTATAGTAGGCATCACGTCTAATTGAATTTTCTTACTTGGCATGAAAGAGTATTGGTATAAGAATATATGTGAATTTCAACTTCAAAAGTTTATACCCTTTGTCTATAGATGCTTAAAGTTGGGTCTGCCAAAAATGTATGAAGCAAATTCAATGATCTGTTATCATATGAAGCAGTTCTCTTAGCACCTTTCATGTAGTTTTTTGGATTCCTTGGGTCTTAAAATGTTTTTCTAGAAAATTGTAACAATTTTGAGCCATCTCATGTGATCTGAAGCTGAGAAATTAGGAATTTAATAAATATTTAAGCACGTTCATTGAAGTGTAACAGGTAAATTGGCGTTTTGCGTGATCATAACTCCATAAATAATGGGGGGTTTCAAAAATTTTTTTGCATTAATTTTTCAGTGAGATCTGCGAGTGTGCCAAATATCATTGAAATACAAAACACTTAGTGTAACCCCTTTGCTCATTTGGCATGGAATGACCCTTGATTAATGATGATGCTTTTGTTTCAAGTGCGATGGCCGATGCATGCTCCATCCATGGTTCATCTTGTCTGCTTGTTTATGAAATCCCACCTGCTAGCGTTACTGCAAGATAACTGTCTTGACTTAGTGCGTTGTGCTTTCTTGGGCAAGTTGTCTCCATGTGTGAGGAATATAACAGTGTTTTATCAACACCTACTGCGGCCAATAGAATCAGCCATTTTAGCCAATATCAATATATCGGTAAAACCCAAATATCGGCCCGATATATCGGCCAGGCCAATATATCAGTCTGTCTCTGGTTGGGTTAGCTCAAAATTTTCAGTGATGCTGTCTAGCACTTTGGTTTCTGCATGTAAGTGTAGTGGGGCTGATTTCCTGATGCAGGGTGATCCAAGTAAGTAAATTCTCGGCTGCTGCATGACTTTGTGCCTTCTGACCTGCATTGCTGCTTATTTCTCTCACCTATGTATTCTCACTTCATCTGTATATTTGTGAAATCTTCATATATGTTGCTTGCTTCCCATCTTATTTGTTACGTTTGTGATTGAGTTAAATTGTAACTGTTGTCTATTGTTGTCCATATTCACTTTCAAGTCAGCTGTGCATTATATCACGTTCTCTGACTGTATTTGTCTCAGGTTCTCTGAATTATCAACCAAATGAAAGTTTTTTTCTGTTAACTTGACTAAGGAAACCCTCCAAACAACAGCTTGGAACTTGTACTTTTGTATACTTTTTAATTTCCTGTAAAAAAGTGATACAATCATGCTGCTCCTCATGATATGTCCCTTTATGTTTTGTCTATCTCACATCAGATTACATTTAACCTTAATGAAAAGAACTAAGTTCCTGTCAGAGTGCTGTCAAAATCATTTGCAGTGAAGGTTTGACAAAAAAATTGTCAGTATCTAAACTATTTATCATGGGATGTTAAAACTAGGTATCACCCAATTCCTTTAGGAAAAGATGTAAGTTTGCTGTTTATTTTTTGTACTTTTCCCATTCTACCACAGTCCTTGACGAATCCATAGTCCATATACCTCATGATGACATCACATTATGATTAAGATGGTTTAAGGTGATTTTCTTTGGAGCCGATCTTATTGTTGAGATTCACTTTAAAATGGTGTACCTGTGAAAAGTACTGTATTGGTGGACGGTGGTGATAATGTTATGTGTTTTATGCACACGCATACATTTTGTGAGTTTGGTAGGGCAACCAATTTTTTGACCTAAAAACTTAAAATTTTCACCTTATTTTGACCAATAAATGTTCTGCGCTTGTAACTACAAAATAATTAATCCTTAGGTGTTGAGGTTAACCCAGAAGCATATTCATGCAGTCCATGCTTCAAAATTTTAAAATATTTGGTTGTTGAACTTTGGGGATAATATATTGATAAGTACATAAAATAACTACAGTAGAGTCAAACCTGAGAACATCATAAAGTTGAAACGTTATATGCATAATGGCTTGAGCATTTACCAAACCAAGTACAGTAGAATTTTCCTAATTCGTCACCTCAAGGGGATTAGAAAAAAGTGATGAATCAGGTGAAGTGACAAAATACGCAAACAGGTGAAAACTCTATCATAGAAGCTCGTATACTTTATCATAGTAACTCGTATGCATACACAGTGCTCTTATTTGCAGTAAAATACAAGTTCACGACATTATGGTTGAATACAACAATTAATTCCTTTGCTCTATCTGGACTCCTCCATTCAATCAAGCACCTTTTAGATCTTTAATAAACTTTTCTGCGTTCTTTCAATGGGGAGTCGGGTCGCGCTTCGCACCTTGTGTATAAATTCGAAAAACAAATTGCAAGGTGCAACAATTCTCAGATAAAGATCCTTAATTTGTTTGAATTCCCACATGTACTAGCTGCTTAAAGATCTAAAGTGAAACTGCAAATGACCAATTAGACGAACAAAACGCTTCTCAGGGTAGAAAGAGGTGACGCAGAAATGTACACAAAAGATAGGGATTCTGCCAGGACAGACGAAAAAGTGACGAATTAAGCGAATTGACGAATTAAACGAAGATGAATTAGACGAGCTCTACTGTACTGTAAGACCACGTTTCTTGCCTTACCATGCCTATCCTACATACTATTCAATCGTCCAGCAGTGGGCAAAACAGCATTATTACGCCAGAGGTCGCAACAAACCCACTATTATTACAGAATTGCAACTAAACTTGCAAAAGCATATCAATATCTGTTGTTGTAGTTCCAATAAAGTCAATGAAAAGAAAAAAAGTGCTGCAAGAAAATTTTGACCTAATGATAAATTTTGACTTTTTTTTGACCTAATAACTTGGGATTCCCTCATGGTATGAGTGTGAAATTTGTTTTGTGGACGTTTCATGAACTTTCAAAACGGCAGAAAAATTTTGACTTCATTGACTTTTGGTTGCCCTAGTTATAAAAGCTTGTTTGTTATGGAGTGGCTAAGTTGTTTTTAAACATGCAAAAATGACTCATCTTTGTCTGGGCTTACTGTGTTCTCTAATGTTGTTCTGGGTAAGTGTAGCACTTCACCATGATCTTTACTGCTTACTATTGCCTTTTTCTATGCGCTTCTGCTGCCCACCTCATGAGTTATTTGATTTGTTTTGCATATATGTATGCAAAAGCGTATGCATCAGTATAATCCATGTATGCTTATAGAGATCGACTGATATGACTTTTGGGGCTGATATTGATATATCAGCCATTCATGGACTGATAACCGATATTTTCAAAATTTTAAATCTTNTTTTCTGCTTCATTATCAAAATTATAATGCATTCTATGCTTTACCTTTTTTTCAAATCTTCAAAAATCAGGATTTATTAGTGAAAATTTTTCAAATTGCAGCAATTTCAATAGTTTGCTATGATTATTGATTAATCTGATTAATGATGATGGTTTTGTTTCAGCTGTGACGGCTGACACGTGCTTCATAGTTCATGTTGTATGCTTGGTTATGAAAACACACCTAGCATTGCTGCAAGATAACTGTCTTTACTTGGTTCATGTGCTTTCTTGCGCACATTGTCTACATGCATCAGGAATATAACAGCGTTTTGTCAACACCTACTTAGGCCGATACCGATATATTAGTGAAACCCAAATATCGACCTGATATATTGGTCTGTCTCTACTTACATATATGTAGTGGTTGAGCTTACTGTTCATATCCAAAAAATACTTGCTTGCCCAAATTGTGTTTGCAGATTAGAATTTTTGGTGTTTTTCCCAAATGCATCTTACTTTCCAGGAAACAGCTCAAAAGTTACAATTAGCTAAATTGATTTGACCCTTGCTAAAAAGCAACTAGTCTTAGAAAAACCTAAAAAAGGTCAAACTTTTGACTCATTTGCACTGTAAGGTACTTGATGAGTTAAAAATAATTGGTTCTTGTAAATGCAATATCCACAGTAAATGCTTGAAGACACGTGGGCCAAACGATGTACCCACAAACTAAACATCAAGGCAACAGGGATGCAATTTCCTTTGAACAGAGCTGGGTAAAAACAGTGTTATTCTAGGGATAGATTAGTTTGAGGTTAGTTCTTGACATTATTAGTTAATTTTGTAAGTTATGCGACCTGACTTTCTTGTGCCATTTTTTTGGACTCAATGCTGCAGAGATCAGGCTCACAACCTTACCTCTGAACACTTAAAAGTCCTTTTATGAAATGTAAATTGTTTCTCACTTACTGACCACTACTTTCTGTCCAGAAATTTCTGTTGTTCCAGAACAAACCTTGCATTATAGTGGAAGACTGCTTTGTAAAACATCTCAGTCACTGTTATTGAACATTTCTAGATGTCCCCAGTCCAATTTGCTCCAAGTTGTGAAAGGCTTAAAACAGATTTATGTGGTCTACTGCAGCTTTAATAGTAAAGGTGTATAACCAGTGAAATGTGTTTTGATCAGAAGTCTGAAACCAGNTTGTGGTGCAGTTACTACAGTATTTAAACAAAGTATTTACCCTTCGTTGTAGTGGTTTAATCTATGAACATGGATACTCTTCAAGTGCAAGAGATATTTTTGTGCAATATGATGATGTGTAAACAGGGATGCCAGAGCAGCAATAACACAGTGAAGGAGTTGAGGGCAATCGAAATTTTTGAAAAAGAAAAAAATCATTACCAATTATGTTTGTTTCTGTTGATCAACAATATTGACCGAAGCAATAATAACAGAAATTATTGAAGCCCATCCTGAATTTTCTATGTGCATGAATAACTAAAATAAATTTGTTTCGAGTCAATCCTGATCAACCATAAAAATTAGCTATGATACTGTTATGAAAAGGCACCATTGCCCCCTTTTGAAAGGGCAGGGGGTAAATCATAGGTTGCGGAACGTTTTTCAAAGTGGAAGCACAAATGCAAGTCAGAAAGACTATAGAAAATCTTTGTGGTTTGAATTAGCCATTGTGACATAGCAAGCACTGAAATATGACATCATTAACTTTTGTTAGCATGTTTAAGCAATTTTATGCAATGTTTTATATGCCCTCAACAACCCCTAACTACACCTTATCTTTCTACCCTGCACTGACTTGAGCACATAAATGTAACTAGTTATTCTTTACTGTGTTTTTATTCAAGCAAAATTTGAAAGTTTGAAATTTGAAAATCAGAAAAAAGTGGGGGCTAGGCCGATGCGGTGCCCTGGTCCTGCCATCTATAGGGTCAATACCCCCATTCTCTGGCATCTCTGTGTGTAGATCAGATAATTGGTGATTCATGGAAAAATTTAATTACAAGCCTGCATTATTCAGTCAAGACTATCACATATTGCATGATTGTTAATTTACCAATGTGTGGCTCATAATCAGGGTTGTTGTAAAAAACAGACCCAAAAAAGCCCATCCGTTTTTTTTAAAAAAGCCCACTTAAAAAAAACAATAAAACCCACTTTTTATTTTTTCTTTGAAAAAATCTACTAAGAAGTAAAAAATAAAATAGGCAGGACACTTTTACAGTTAACTTTAACTTTTTTAATCAAACAAAACGAACAGCAGTGAAATTTGAAGGATTTGAAAAAAAAGATTAAACAGTTTGTGATGGTTATCTTTCTCAGCTCTGCACAATCAGGATATTTTTTAACGAATATTTCTGCCTTATGTGCATCTATCAACTTTTTTTGATTTTGGACCATACCAAATCATTTGTTGAAAAAATACTCTAAAAATCAGGGTCACCAATGTGGTGTCGCCTGCAAGTACCGAGCAGGTTGTCCACAGGCAAAGGCGTAGCCAGATGGCATGGCCCCCAAATTTCTAGCATTTCTTTGCGTTTTGAGAAGTGTCGTCCCAAACAAAATACTGTTGCTTGCTGAAAGTCAAAATATTTGGCCCAGAAAAAATTTTCAGGCTAGCTACGCTACTACCCGCGGGCCTGCTCTAAAAATAACATTTGCATGATCAGTCTCTTCACATTGCGGAATATCGTAATTGTTAATACTAAAATAATTAAAGGTAAATTGAACAACATTTTATTTCAGAAGCGTGCATCAAACTGGTAGCTGTTTGGATTAATCAGCACGTAAGAAGTAGCTCTCAGCTTCAAGAAGCTTGGTGATCCCTGCTATAGATGCTGAACTTGCATGGCATGCAGATAAACTTGACATGAAACTGCAGAGTTTGTGCGGAAATGGTTTTTCTCTGTTTGCTGTGCGCATTCTTGCCAAGCCTTACCACTTGGAGCGAATTGACCAAAAATTTGCAAAAACCAAGATGGGGTATATTCCTTTACCCTCAAATTTGAATGGCATAATAGGTATAACAAGTTATTATTGTGTAATTCTGAAAATAATGATATTGCATGATACAATAAAGAACAAGGTTTTTCCATTTTCCTTAAAAACAGAACAAAGTCTTGTTTCTTTAAAAAAAAACCTGCTCATAATACAGTAAACCTCGGTTAATCCGGATCTTCGCCAAAATCGGATAGAACTGGTGGTACGAATGATTTTTAATGTTTTTCTTTATAGCAATCTTCGGTTAATCCAGATTTTTAATCTGGATCTTCGCCAATACCAGATAAAATTTTCTCTTTTCACATCTCGTAATCCGGATTTTGTGCACTTCCACGGAATCTACGCTGATGTGTTCTTAAGTGCACTGACTAGTCTTTAGAAAAGATTCGACAGCTTTCAGACGCAACACAAGAGTGCTCACGATCACCAACGAACGTTCAGAATTATGATAACGATCGCAACTGAGTGCAACATCCGACTAATCGTAGAGAAGAATATTACGTCACACACGGGCATGGCACATCCAGGTCCGTCGCCAGCGGGGGAGCCAGTGGTGCCCGGCCCCCCCATTTGAAATCTGTGCCCCTCCACTTTACGTTTGGCCCCCTGGTTGCTCCATACATCCAATACAGTGTTTTAAAAACGTGCCCCCCTGCTGCTAAATCCTGGCGACGGGCCTGGGCATATCACGTTGGACATAACCCTGAAGGTACGCCGCCACACAACGGCTTCAGTCCATTGATCAGTGTTGAGTGTGTGTGTGTACTGTGTAGAGCATTATCTCTGAGTGTATTGCACTCGGTAAGATGTCTGGAAGGCATCACCTTCCAAATACAGTGACTGAATCGCAGAAACCTCTGTGTCAGTCCAAAATCCCAGATTTCTGCGCAGCCAAGTAATCGAAAATTATGAACTTAATGTTCATAACTGCCTAAATATGGCGGTTACTAGTCCGATGCAAAATATATGCATGTGGCGGTTATTAATCTGATGTACCATTGTAAATGAATCAATAAATCCGTTTTTCTTCTGCGAAAGTCTGCTGTTAGGTCGTAAATGTGTTGAATATCGATGATTTTCACCAATATCTCAGAATTTGGATGACATCAGGCTGAAAACAACCATCTCCGATTAATCCGGATCTTCCCCTAAACCGGATAAAATCGTCGGTCAAATCGAACCCGGATTAACCAAGATTTACTGTACATGCAAATTCTTTGTGAATGTACGTCAGCTAGGTTTGCACCGCTGTGACAGTTCAAATGATTTGCAGTTGGAATTCCTCAGACACCCACATTTAAATGCCAAAAATGACCCAGTTATTATTGTAATCGTTTAGTTTTGTAAAAATGCAACGGCCATTGTACTTCATCATTATCTCCAGATGTTGCTCACCAGACTAGCCTTGAGACAGCACTCTCATAGTGAGGATTGGAATAAGGACCAATTCAAGAACTGACCGCTCTGCGTTGATTCAAAGCTCACGCAGAACTGCGCTTGACTTATCAATCTTGTCCTGCCTTAACTCGTGAATACCACCAAGATGCATGAAATACTAGACCTGACGCAGTGTACTGGCTTTGGTTTCTGGAGAGACATAATACCTCGGTCTTTTTATGGTTTCGCGAATCCGGGGGGAGACGATTGCCCTGATTTTTTACAATCAGGAAAACAGCATTCTCGATACAAACATTGTTTACTTGACTACCAAATATTGCTGAAATCGCCGCCCCTAACCTTTCTAGCTGGATCCACCTCTGGATGAAGTGCATGTTGAAGACCTTGTTTGGAGGATGCGAGCAGCACCAAATCTTCCGCAAAAAGCAAACGCTTGATTTAGCGGCAATGCCACTCTCGTTGATTCGGCTGACTGTCTATCCAATTCATATAAAATGTGAAGATGAGTTGGTTACAGCACACACCGTTTTCGGAGTCCAACACCCACAGTTAACGTTGTAATTTATTTCCGCCGAGACGAGCAAAAATTTCTGAGCGATAACACCCAGCAATAAACGGCTGGTAACACCGTACTTGCCCAACACTCCCTACAACTTTTCTCGAGGGGATCCGGTCGTATGCTTTCGAGAAGTCGAAAAATGTGGTTAGACGTTTTTGGCGATCTCCCGAGATTTCTAAAATTTTTTCTGCAGATTCAATTTTGCTAACAATTAGCGAAGTTCTTGTGCTGCAACAGTGAGACGATGTGGTGTATTTGATTATGCATAACACTTCGTTCTGGGTACAAGAACCAAGATTAAATACAGTAAACCTCAGTTAATCCGGATTCGATTTGACCGACGATTTTATCCGGTTTAGGCGAATATCCGGATTAACCGAAGGTGGTTGTTTTTAGCTTGACTTTATCTAAGTACTGAGATATCGGTGAAAATCGCTTAAATTCAATACATTTACAACCCAATAGCAGACTTTCGCAGAAGCACAACGAATTTATTGATTCATTTACAATGGTACATTAGATTAATAACCACCACATGCAGGCAGTTATGAACATTAAGGTCATAATTTTCGATTACATGGCTGCGAAGAAATCTGGGGTGTTGGACTGACGCAGAGATTTCTGCGACTGGCCCATAAACAGTCCCTTTATTTGGAAGGTAATGTCCTCCATTCCAGGGCATGAAAGTATAATACTCAAGAGATAATGCTCTACACACGCACACTCAACACTGAGTTGAAACCGTGGTGCGGCGGCGTGCCTTGAGTTTCGTGTTCAACGACATATATGCTATATACCCGTGTAACGTAATAATCGTCTCTACGATTAGTGGCGTGCGCAGTTTAAGAACACAACAGTGTGGAAGTACAGAAAAAATCCGTATTACGAGATGCGAAAAGAGAATTTTATCCGGAATTGGCGACGATCCGGATTTTTTAATCCGGTTCAACCGAAGATTTTCGTNAAGAAAAACGTTAGAAATCATTGGCACCACCAGTTTCATCCGGTTTTGGNGAAGAGGTTTGGTTTTTGCTCATTTTGACCTTCACCATTGTTTTANCACGATTTGGTTTTCTTTAACAGAACAATTAGGTAACTGATCACATGGCTTGGAGAAGTCAGAACCATTGCTTGTTGTTCTGCTGTATNTTGTTTTTCTGCAACCTGCCTCTTGCAAGTGCCTTTGATGTTGGTGATGGTCTTGCCCTGGGCATTGGCTTGATCATCACTATCTGTTGCTTTACAGCCTGTGTTGGAGCATATGCCAAGCGAAGAAGCTCTGCTTAAGTATTCTTCTTTGGCATGAAAAACGATCGTGATCATTAACTTTGTTTCATAAATCAACGCATCATTGAAAGGAACGGTGTCGACTGCCCCATGCGTCATGGAAAAGGATGTAATGGGTGTGCACTTCTCACATGGTGACCTGGATTTCAATCATGATGCAACGTTGAAGTCAAACACAAACGAACTGAATGCATGTGCAATATGTGACAAATTTTGTATTACACTACAGTGAGGTTTGCATTTGTTTGAAGTACAAAAATATATGCAAGTATGACTGTGGCCATATGTCAAAATTACTGCGCAATCGTCCCGCAAAAATTGACGAGATTTTACAGGTAATCCCAGTTGATGACATAGCCGAGCAACTTGAAAAGCTCATCATTGTATGGTTTGTAGTACGACTTTACGAAAGTTCTTTCTTGAGGTGAAATCTGCAAAAACAAATTATAGTTACAACACTGTCAACGAACTTCCACACCAGGGTTGCCAGATGAAAATTTCAATACACAGCCAAACAATGCTAACAAAAGGCCAGAAAAAAGCCAAACTTCATTTGCGGTATTGTCGTTCCTTTGTCACAAAGAAACATTTAAATTACAAGAATGTCAAAAAAATGTCTTCGAAATTACGATAAGATTAACTCTTGCTTGACATTGTGTTGGAGGCTGGAGCTCATTATTACTGATACATCTGACTTTTCATGGTTTGAGATTGCACACTTTGGGTACAATAGTGCGACAGTTTGCATACTGATCGATCGGCAGCTTTCTGCACCCATATAAAAGTCATCTCTCAATAACTTCTATACAGTAGAACTCCGATTATCCGAACTAATTAAAACCAGGGGTGGTTCGGATAAGTGAATTGTTCGGATAATCGAACAACATGCAATATTATGA
>JGI24022J15233_10007427_pt1 | contig 12070 bp, 7 predicted proteins | sample Ectturendosymbi2_FD_15233 | JGI IMG/M metagenome (IMG submission 15233)
ATGATGATAAAATAATACATTAACGAAAAATTTGTTGATTTGGTGGAATGCAACCTTTCCCGAAACAATGACATTACGTAAGAAGTCCGGCCCTCGAACTATCATGTAATAGCATATGTGGCCCTCGGACAAAAAAGTTTGGAGACTCCTGATCTAAAATATCCTGCGATTTTTACACGCTTATTCTGCACAAAAAATGAACGCTGCGCCTGTTGTCGAAGAGTGAAAGCTGCATGCGTTTGCCGACTGCAGTCTGGTTTTAGTTTCCAAATATGGTTGCAGTGGCGCAGGATCGCATACACCTGATATTTTCGTGGGGAGGGAGACAAAATGATTGTAACATGTTGTTGTATCTGAAAACTAAACGTGTGTTTGAAAGTTTCGGGAAAGCAATTGCCCGGTTGCCACCACCTTGGTTAAGGACCAGGCAGGAGATGTATGGACTTTATATGGGGCATACAACATAATCACGGCGACTTGGGCGTTTCGAGGTAAACCCATTTCCACCAACTGATGATGGCCTCGCTCACAGCTACAGTATTTTGCAATCATTTGCAAAACTTTTCAAGTTTAGTTTTCCTTTCCGGCAATTTTGCCATTCGTGGAACCACACGTAATCTTCGTGCAAACGGCACGTGGATGGAAAAACAATTAAATCAATGTTTCAACAAGCTCATTTTGACTTTGTAAAACAGAGAACTCGCCAAAAGCAATCTTTTGTTGAATCCACTTACCAGTATGGAATACACCGACGATGTGTTGTCAGAAATGCAGTTCGCTGCATCATCAGGTACTTTGCACCTTTGCTCGGCTTCTGCACTGACTTCGAGTCTTGCGCGTACCGAATCATTAAGCTAAATGTGCCGTTTTATTCCTAGTGAAATACCCTTTGCTTAATCGGCTGTTAACCTTGGTTTCCTGGGCTATTAAACAAAAGCGATGTGTTTGTCGCTGCCGAAATGACATTCGATTGGACTTATACGTCTTGTGGTGGTATGGAAGATTAAATACCTACCACAACCGAAAACCTGTTTTTGTTTTCCGCTATCATCGAAGTAAGGTTTAAAGTATGCGCAACTGCAAAACTTAATGCTTTAAATCACTTTGATGGGAAATGCCGTAGGGGATTTCAAGGATTTGGCACCTTGCCGAGGTCAAGGTGTCCTACACTGACATTCAAAATGGCATGCGATCCAGCTAGCTGACGTTCTCCAAATCCTCTTAGTAGCTTTGGCGTAATTAGCTAATGACGACTCAAGCTGCTTAAAGCCGTAGAACAGCGCAAGACATACGTTCCTTGACTCTTGCTGGTGCGCAAAAATTCCGCAGTTTAGTTTTTTGCTTATAGACAAGTACAGACCATTCATAAGCTCACTTCGTTGATTTGGTCGAAGTTAACGTAAAACTACGTCGAATTTAGCTGTGGCTTGAAAAATGGACTAATAAACAATGCCACGAAAACTGGATCAATTCACGCTTTTAGTTTGCTACCTTACCGCTACCTTTGATTGTTTGCTTGTTTCAAATTTTGTCAGGGTGTTTGTATTCTAAGTTAAGTTTGTTCGGATTTGTGGATGATGCTTATACTGTAAGTTGTGTTCGTCTGGTTTTCCGGACGTTTATATTGTCAGTGTTCTTTGTAACGAATCTACGCGTTGCCGTTGATCGGCTGCATATTATTTTTTGTTTTATTTCTTACTGTCAGCTTGTTTACTTTTATTGCTTTATTTCTTGCTCTAGACCATCTGAATTTTTGTGCCATAAGATGTGCTTGTAAGTAATGAGAATATGTATTTGAGCTAGCTTCCGCGCATCGAGTTTTTGGTCTAGCTTCATTGACTGATCATCGCAAACTTATCTGTATTCCTTGTGGTCTTCCATTATAATTAAGCCGAATATTCGGAACTGACACGAAGATGCTTAGTAGGTGACTACCCAAAATCTTGTTTTTTCGGAAAAAAGCAAGATGATGGGTTAAAATCGCCAATACCACCAGCATTGTCAACTTTTTAGCTACGTCTTTTAACAGTTTTGAACAAATAGCCAACATTTTCGAAAATAACACAACATCATTCTTGCTCATTGCAACTGCGGCGCACCCATAAAAAAACTTGGAAGGGCGAAGTTCTTTTTCTTGTCAATTATTACGTTAAACACATTAGTTGTCAACAAAAACTTATTCTTCAAAGAGGAACTTGACAAAAACGATGTAGAAATAAACCTTCATAAAGTGTTTAGCAGATCAATTCAGAAAGCAAGACGCACGTGGAAAGACATAACGTGATAAAGTTTATGACCTTTGATAGTCGGCTTTTGAGATTTTGTGATTTTAGCGCATTTTCCCTGCTATCTAAGCATTTGCACAGTCATCTTGATTTACAGAAGCTGTGCGCCTATTTTTGACTGCATAACGTATGTTGCTATTCTGCATGCTGTTTTCACTTGACAAGTAATAAATTTTGGTATTGCTAGATAAGATCCAACAAACTTCTAAATTGACCTTCGTAAAGGAGACCAAGCAGTGCCAATTAATGTTGAGTATTGCCTGGTTTTACCGGAAATACCACTTTCAGAATCACCACAATAATTACCTGCACGTGACTACTTACAATTGCGTCTACCAAGGCAAAGCCGTCAGTCTTGCCAGTACGGCCCAGGTGAAATGACGGCCAAAACCGCGACTCTACTACATGCTCTCACTACAATGTGTGTGTTACGGAAAAGTTTTAAAACCAACGGGTTCCTACTTGCCTCTTGAGTATCACATTACTTCTTGCAGGGTTTCACCAGACATTGCTTTTTCGGTGTTTGATGGCAGCGCCCATACCCACTAAAATTATGGACAGTTTTAAATGAATCAATCAAACAATACTCCCTCGATTAACTCGCGTTTTCGTCGCTTGGGGCAAGACCGGAAGGCTCACAGAAAGCTAATGAGCTCGAAGAAGTATATAGAATGTTTTGTGAGACAAAAATCATTTGAAGGGATTCGAACCACAAACAAAAGGGCCACTTTTAGGTATTCTTTCTTGGGTGGTGCGAAACATTTTTGCGTTTTTCGTAAGATACAGTAGTTTTCTACGATCCTGTTGAAAATAACAGAAATATCCTTGTGAAATCCTCTACCCGTGGTGCTGAAAGGGAGGTGGATGAAAATTTTAAATGTGCAAAATTTTCATTGACAACAGCTATGCACATGGCAGAAAACAGAAGTGTTTAATACATTATGTGTCTATACCACGACAATACATCAAACTTGCAGACTAGCCAGAGCTTTCGGTGACCTGTTGACATCTCACTGGCGCAAACAGTTTTGTGAATCCGAAGCAGGTGAAATATGCTGAGTTTTGGAGTGATTTTATGGAGCCAGTGAAGAAAAGACCTAAATATTCCTGATAGTCTACAAAANCAGNAGCATTGATAACCTTCATTCCACTTATGCGCTCACGAAGTAGCTTATTAAAAACAAGCAAATTGCAACAAACGTGAAGTTGACAACTTTTGGCTCAAAGTTAGTTGCAAATATTAAGAGTCTGATCGAGTTTTGCGCAATTAAGGACTGCACACACACTACAATAAGTGTGCCTTTGGAGTACTCACCACGTGCGTTGNAATTGGAAAGACACTTTTGGCATGAAAATAGTTTGTGTGTGTGTTTTGTTGCCAGAAAACCCACAACTGAGAAAGCAGCGTTGGCCGCCATGTCCTAAAAAATAGCACTGCCTGCCAACGTCACAAAGGTAACATTTCTGTGTCCTGATCTCGTTGTCGTCACTAATCGGCCTAACCTAGAATGCCGGTAAATCGTATAAGGTCCAACAGGGCGCGAACCCAGCAGAATGGTGATATCGTCAAGTAATCTTGTTTTATGTTTTTCTTGGCGTTGAAAACGGTCAAGTTCAGTTTGTTTATTAACATTTCAAGCCAACATCCTCGTTTGCGTCTTGCAGAGCGCGTAGGCCAAGTGCCAAGTTACCTGAGTTCGCATTGCTGGTTTTCACAGTAACCAAAGGAATCACCGCTGAGGTTACATCGCCGACGCTTTTCGTGTCGAACTCACCAACGCGTGCCACGACAGCGCGCAGCAAAAAAATGGTTTGGATCAAAAACAGCTCCCACTCTGCGTTCTCTCGCCACACTACGGAGCCGTTTTTGGTAGCGTGCAGCTGTGTGTGGCATAGTGGTAATCTGAAAACGCCTATGTCCGAGCAGGTTGGAGATCCTATTGGTGTAAGGTGTGTTGTTTTTTCTGATGGTTGTTACGGGAAAACAGAAGAACCATTAATACAGTAAAATTCGCGGTCCCAAGCGACTTTGGATTTAATCAGCAGTGGATTTAATAACCATCACAATGACATTGAGCATATACAAAATGAACATAAATATTTTAGAAGATTGTACAGAATTTACATAATGCAAAAAACTGATACGACGAGGTTTGGCTGGAAATGTCACTCTAAGACGAGGTGTTTCTAAAACGTTCATTCAGGGCAGTTACAGGAGACAGCCGTTTGTGCAACAATTGCTGGTGTTACGGAATTGGAGACTGATAACCCAACAAACTGTAATCCCTGCTTGAAAACGTTAGATTTAATGAGATCGACAAATCAAATTTTGAATGTGTTGAGATTTCATTATTTAATTATTTGGTAAAATCATTTATATAATGGATTTATTAACCGGGTGTTTTTCAACACAAAACTTCCATACTAAGTGAATTGGACTTAAAACGCGGTTTGATTTGCTAACGGAATTCTACTGTATAACCAGCGTTGTATGTTTTGCTCTGAATTTTAAGTGTGTGAAGCATCCTGTGTTAGATTTATTTACGGTTTGATACAGTTCTTTTTCAATTTTACAGAAATGTGCACCGTCGTGCTGAGCTTGCAGGTATAAAGTCATTGTAGCCAAACTGCGTTCGACGCTAGCGGAAAATAATCGAAACAGATTTCTCGAAATATATCTTATTGATTCGCCAGCAAAAGTGGCGGTGAACACATGAGTAGAAAAACAACACTCCGTTCGTTTGGTATTAAACCAACACTGGCTTGTACCTCGAAATTGTACTCTGCACTGGCTTTGTTTTCTTGAGAGCTCGTTGGGAGGAGTCGGCCAAACTGTGTTGTAACGATTCGGTGCGGGAGGTCGCTTGCGTTTGTATAGCGCACCGAACTACATAAATGCAGTCACGTCTTTCTCAAGCCTGATGGGAAACTAGTGGCTGTTACTCAGATCGCGCAACGAAAAAATAGTTTTATCTCAAGTTGCGTGACAGCATAAACAAACTGGGGATTGCGAGCATTGAACAAGCTTTAACTTGTAGACAATAGCTCTTGCTCATTACACAAACCAGCTCGCAGTCTAAACGCGCTCGACTCAGCAGCGTCCGTGATGGCTTTGTTCTTTTGTTAACATTTGGTGTATTCGACGTGTGACAGTTTAAACCGGTTCAAACTTGTTTGCAAAAGGCATAGCACAGGTAATAATGCTGTTGAAAGATTTTGCAGGCTCGCTTGCTTCGAGGCCAAACGTCAGATTTGGCGTGCAGTCCTTAAAAAACCGCTTCAGAGGTGAAACTCTTCGCGGACGTTAGCGTAGCAGGTCCAAGCGGGTTCCCGCAGTGTCATTGTTAAGCCGTCCGCCGTAATTAGCACAAGACCCTACATTTTAGTCATGCTGTCTGGCGTCGTGAAAGCACGCAGCGTGTCGCTGCTTCTGAATATATCCCGTTGAAGTGCCATTGAGCTGCGATACATAGCTGTTAAGCGTGTTGATCACGCGCCTTAGCGGTTCCAAAATCACAACCTCTTTCTCATTACAATTTACATCAGATAAAAGGACGGAGGCAAGCAGTGATTCGCAACTACACTTTTGGTATGTAATCGTAAGGCCGCTGCCACCGGCGGTCGTGCTTTGGGTGCCGCCAATATTTGGCCGTTTCACTGAACCTTGAACGAGATCGTTTAGATATCGCGGAAGCGTAAAAAGTCATTCATTACGGCTAGTTTTGAAAACTACGAACAGGTGTTGGTCAACGCATCTCTCAGTTGTTTGTGAAAGTAACGAAACTGAATAAAGAATTACTACGTCCAGGTGCACACCAAATGCAGCCTGGTTAGTCAGGAATGTATGTCGAAAACCGTGATCCACAATAATGCTTATGGTTATTTCGAGTAAAGCAGGGACTTCCAACTAATATGTTTTTTTTTGTACGTTACAGCTGTAGTGATGATTGCAAACGCGTACAATCGTCCACTAATGCTTAACCAACTAGGTAGCGTGGACAAATTGAGAAAGATCAGAGGTGGGGACGTCGTCGATCGGAAAGTGACCTTCAACGATTTTTCGGAAAGCGGTTATTCCACAACAGCGTCTAGTGACGAAGGGTCAGTCTCTCCGCACAAGAATATTTTGCACAAGTCGAGAAAGATGACGTCTGACAAACTGCTGCGTCAAAAACTTGCATCGTCGTCTGGATCGGAATGCAAGCGTGACTGGAACGAAACTTCAGAGCGTAGTAAGCTTAAGTGTGGCTCAGAATCATTCGAACAGTTCCCAAACGACGACGCCCTCGACTCCTACTGCTCTAGTTTGAAGTCCGCGTCTGTGACACCATCACCAACGTCACCTATGTCGGCTTTTCCTGGTGACATTTGCTATGGCCGCAGTGATTATCACAGTCCTTCCTACTATGACCCTCTGCATCTAGGGGTTGATTGTCATTCCACGTGCAAGTTCGTGGATAAAGACAAGTGGGTGAACCATTCACAGGCCGTCACAGATGGGAGTGACTTTTACTCTGCTAAAAAAGGTATTTTAAAGAAATCAAACTTAACATCGTCCAACCCACATCTAGCATCGGATGGCGAACGTCTTCAACGTCCCACCAATCTCCTGCCGTTCAACTACGGAAGCCCTGACAAATTTTGCTCAGACAGCGCGCAAGTGAGCCCCATTTGGGTGCCTGCAGTGTATGCAGCTAATAAAACTCCGTCTCCTTTAATTCCCAGCGACGGCTCGCGGAAATCCGCTTTTATCCCCGTAAAACCACGGAACCAGAGGGTGCAAAGTTCCAGCGACCAGTCAGACATCAGTTCCAACTTTTTCACTCCTGTGAAGGGTCCCGGGGTGGCTGATTACGTGGCTTCAAGTGAGAGAGTTGCTGACCAGCTAGGCAGCGATAAAGCCCTTTTTGATGCTCCTGTGGAAAGTCACTACCACACTTTGAAACCAAAGGGATCGAAGTTGAAAAAAGGCACCAAAGTAAGCTCGACATCCATGCAAGACCTTCGCGACATTGACCCCAGTCTCAACTGTTGCCGTCAAAGCAGCCATATTCACCAACATTCTCTTCAAAAGCCAACTCCAGCACCGAGGTCCCATATCCCTCAGCTTTCCCGCGAATTAGCGACCACACAAATCAGTGATAATTATGATTGCGAGTCAGTCGGTACCCTGGATTCAAACACCTCATCCAGCAGCCCTGTGCCCAAAGTCGAGTCCTTGACGAACGACGCAGTTAGATTGGATGAGTACCTGGAAAGGTGTAGCGCCAAGGAACTGAAACGACTGTTGAAAGAGAAATTGCAATCGAAGGATCCCAAGTGCATCAAAGCCCTTTCTACTTTAATACCTCATGACGTTGCAAAGCAAGAAAAGTCTCACTGTGTTAGATGCCACAAGGTAAGCGAATGCGCTGTTGCCTGGATATGATTTGCGGACCTTAGTAACAACAGTGTTTCCGTTGTTGCAGTATAGATCTTTTTTGGTTGTGTATCTAGTGTTATGTGGAATAAATAAAACTAGATTCAAGCTTTGCTTTAAACCTGAAAATTGCGTCACTGTAAAAATGAAATTCGTTAAACGTGGATACTTTTTTCCAATCTTGGTGTTGAACATGTATGCCACATGTCTTGGCAATTACCACATTCGTATTGCCTAATATTTGATAAGCTGCTTGTCAAGATCGAACATTATCATGCAGCAAAATCTGTGCATTCAAAGCATCGCAGTTCACGGCGTTCATTATTTATTTAGAACTTCAATCCGAACGTGCGTTCGAGATGTTATCTTCCTCATCCCGGGTCGATGGTTTTCAAAATAAGCCAAGATGAAGACGGTGCTGATTTTCACTGCCAGTGCTGCACTACCGGCTTCCGCTTACTCAAGATGGACTTCTACGAAGAATCGACAAATTCCTTACTGACGGGTGAGAAACCATATGCTTCAGCAGTAGCAGCAGGCTCAATCATGCAATAGTTCCATTTCTCCGATGCAGTATATAACCAGGTTTTTCTATTTTTCTGTAATTCGCTACAACAGGAGTTCCAAACTTATTGAAAGAAAAGAAGGCCAAAAGTAATAAATGTGAAGGCGCCCGCGGGCCAGCAGCACGTTGCACACGCCTGCACTTGAACAAATTTTAAGGTTTGCGCTATTCAACTACAAAATCATTGTTTTACTGGTTTATTTGTACGAATGCGCCGCAGACGTCGCGTGGCGGGAGCTACTTCAATTTTCTTCACACGGTGCACAACGAACTCACGGCGGGTTTTCGTTTCGATCTCAGTTGAGGATTCTACACCTCAGCGTTTTTTGACAACGAATGTCATGATCAGGCTGATTGACATCCTTTGAGCTATCTGTACTGTCAGCTCGTGGCAAAAACGAACCGTCTTTCACTACATCTTTTCAGATAAGCTCGTGCTTGAGCTCGCAACCGAGGTTTTTAGTCCGGAAACGCGTAACCATCGCCTGTCATCCTCAGGGCGATATCTTTGCTGAAGATAGAACACAGAAGTCATGATTGTGGGTCTTCGTTAAAGCACGGTTCATTTCCAGATGGCAATCAGCATTTACAAGCAATCACAATGAATTACTAGTTCGGACGTGACGCAAAACCTAACCTCCAAAATATTTGGTCGGTGAAAACTCAATGCGGTTCGTTGCGCTGCGACGAATTTTGGCAAGTCAAGTGAAGGTCGTCTGGTGTTTAAAAAGCTTTGCCATCGTCTGACTGGTTGTATGTGTTTTACTCGCAGGACACTGCTACAGCGGCCAACACACCACGGACCCCGAAAGTGTCGATTACAGGGCCGAGAATGGAGCTGCCAAGTCATGCGAAGAGAATGGCTGCGTCACCTTCTTCGTTTGAGCTCCTACTCCATTCGATCGGATTGTGTGAGAGTTGCAGACTGCAGCAAAGCTGCAAGACGCTAATCGCTGCATGATCGCGGAGTGTCCGCCTGCTGGAAATGTGTTCGTCTCGATAACTAATTTGGAACGCCAGCAATGTGCCGTTCTTCTCTTTTATGGCGCCAACTGAACTGCGTAACAATCGACGACCTTTATAATTTGCGACGAGGTTGAAATCGCGCGGAAATTGCCACGCACTAGTCCGGCCCACACCGCTGTCGTCTCGCTACGACACCGGTGATTACGTTTCCTTTGCCAGCGATTAACGCACCTTTATTTTTATGATCATCTGCACTGTGTACTTTTGAAACTGCAATTTCTACGCTTTGTCTTTTCCACTTTTCGTAGCAATAACGGCTCCGTGACCAGCTGAACTTCCTTATCAAGCCGCGCTTGCTGCTACGGGCATGGGTCCCCATATTCGTGGTTGCTTGTCACAATCAGCACTGTCGTGCAAGTGATCAACTTGAACTGCCACCGCATGGTCTGACTTTTGATACATGTTGATTTGATGCTAACACGATGAACCTGACTTTTATGGCATTTCTCATCCCTTGTCCGAGCACGTTGTTCAGTCACGCCAGTTGCTTCCCTGAAGATTACTGTGTGTAGAAGATCATCATCGCGGCGACTGTATGACCGGACACAGGATTTCAAGTAGACCACAAAAAATCCTGATATTCTCTCAGCAAAAAATAGAAGCCTAAAGCCATGCAAACGTTGTTTCCTCCGTATGAGAGCTAAACGTTTCGGTTCTTAAGTCTTAGAGTTTATTACTGCATTTCTTTGTGGCCAGAACCAATGCACTGTCCTTGTTGTTTGTTTGTAGTCACCTGAAAAGATTTTTTATTATTTATGCGTGTGTTTTTTTTACATCGGCGCGAGCGCTGTGTTCGGAGCAAGTCGCCACAACAACAGCTTGCAATACAGAAAAACGGAAATCTGCCTGCGTTCGTACCGTCAACAGCACCAGAAGACGACATGCTGCATATCCGGGCAACAACTGTTGGCTTCAACGTCGCCTGCCCGCTTCTTGCGAAACCCGCAATTAGCGTGTAGTCTGCCGAAACATGCAGCCAGTAATTTGATAATTCTGCGCAATTCTAATCACTAGCACAACACGGCTTTTCTGAGCAGCGGCAACTAAAAGGGAAATAGCGTGAGAACTCCTGCTTCGTAAACTGTTTCTTCATGTTTTCTTCCGTTCAGGCAAGAGTGAACTGGAAAACTAGTTTTTTACGGCTTTATCAAATTAGATTAGAATTTAAATTACAGATACTCAGTTTTCTGAAATTAGGATTACCTAATTCGGGTAAGTAGATAGTGTGAGAGCTAAACGTTTCGGTTCTAGAGTTGCATTTAATCAAATAAAATTGAATTCATACCGAATTGGAGTTCATTCACATAAACATGAACATGAGAATGGCAACAATCACTGCAGTACACCAAGATTGGCGCGTTTCGCGCTGTACAAGTCGCCTACGTGGCTAAAAGCTCATTCCGACGGAGCCGATGTTGTTGTCATACCTAAGAGTTCTCAACCGGCAACCTAACATTAGGGAATGAATATTCGTTTTTCCAGTCCCCTAAATCATCACAGTCCATGCTCTCACGCTCTGCTGCGAAGTATCTTTCAACTTCATCACCCGGATCTTTACATGGGTAAAACCAGAAGCAAGCTACTGTAATGTATGCCGTGCAGGAATGCAAAACACCAGTTCTTAACAAGTACAACTGCCAGACAAATTGTGTTCTCTCCATTGCACAGGTGTAGGAGCAGGCAATGTTCGGAATGGGACAGTTCGGCGATGCCATTTCGGCGACGCTTTTTCGGCGATAAATCGGTTGAGACATGATACTTTTGATGGGAGCGTTTTTATGTATTTCTTTGAAAAGTTAGGGTTAATGTTTAGGGTTTAGATCAGCTATGTCCAACCGAAATTGCTTACTGAGCCAAAATTATGTCACTTTCTTGAACCAAGGCCGCACATCGAATGACATATTAATGATGGCCGCACATTGAATGACTTACTTTGACCTTAGAAACTAAATTTAGTTTCAGCTAATGTACTGAAAGCATTCCAATCCTAAGTGCAATGATAACGACTGTTAGGCACCTTCGACCACTCCGTAAGTATGATTTCATAGGTAAGAACAAGGATAGCTATCAGAAAACTAGTGGAACATTTTGCACCAAGATGTAAGTGGACACGTAGAAATCTACCTGCAGGCGTGGGCGTCGGAAGGGGGAGCAGGGGGGCCAAATCCCCCTGGATTTTGAAAATTTTAGCAAAAAAGGTTGTATCTTAGATTCGAATGGGAAAAAACAAATTTCACCAGTATTAGTCCACCTAGAAAAACGTTTGGAAAAATCCACTAATGGCCCTCCCTGGAAGAAATCCTTCCGACGTCCATGCCTGTATGCAGGTAGACGTAATAAAGTGCCACTGAGGACCATCTGCTTCAAAAATGTGTAATTTAGGATTATCAAAAACAGGACAGGTTGTGAGTAAGTGGATTGCTGATACTACAGCGAAAACCTAAACTNGGCCTCACAAAACCTTCGACTGGGCCGCATGCCGCCCGCGGATTGGACATAGCTGGTTTAGAGTTTAGGGCTTAGGTTTAGGGCTTTTGTTTAGGGCTTAAGTTTAAGGTAAGCAAACATCTTTTGTAGTCTAACCTCTAAATTATTTCAAAAACACCCTTTTTTCGTATAAAACATTTGTGACCACCATCGCAGTAACGTCCCGTCGCCGAAGCGTCCTGTCACCGAACCGGCGTCGTCGAACCGGCGTCGCTGAATCGGCGTCGCCGTCGTCGAACCGGCGTCGCCGAATCGGCGTCGCCAAACTGTCCTAGACCGGGCAATGTT